>Ga0194120_10000299_pt1 | contig 92004 bp, 67 predicted proteins | sample TA2MahCa65mmetaG_FD_148642 | JGI IMG/M metagenome (GOLD analysis project Ga0194120, IMG submission 148642) | Freshwater microbial communities from Lake Tanganyika, Tanzania - TA2015019 Mahale Deep Cast 65m | ecosystem: Environmental > Aquatic > Freshwater > Lake | place: Tanzania: Lake... | reverse complement strand
CCATTACGGACGAACAATTATCCCAGATGAATATTCGCCGAGATGCATTTCACGGTGAGTGGAATTATCGCATACTGCCAACTGTGTGATATCATAATTCGGTAACTTATTGTTGAGCGCCGCCTTATGTGAAATTGGCCGAAGATGACCCGGCGATGGTCGAGTTGGGCAAGGAGCTAATCGCCCTCGGCGCGAAACTCATCGAGGAATGCAAGCGTCTCGACACAATCTCGGGACTGCCGGCCGAATTCTGGGATGCGTATCGCCTCTCGTTTTTCGAAGGGGAATTCGTGCGATTCCGGAACACCGTCGGCACCGACGCCCTGCCGCTCGCATCCCGAGCCTATCATCAACTGCTCACCGACCACTCGCCGCGCAAAGTCGTGGATATCTACTTTACGAATATTCATTTCGAGATGGACGAGATGGTCGACACCATTTTGGGCCACTACCACGGCGAGCTCGCGTCGGTGCGCGCCAACGAATGGCTTTCGATCGGACCGATCGACGACTTCGACGGACTCAAGACGCTGTTGCAGAAATACGGCATGATCGTCAAGGCGGATCCCGCCCGAAACTCGGTGGAGTTACGGGTTACGCACGACTTCTCCGGGGTTAAGACGCGCATCGAGGAAATGGACAAGCAGTTTAAGGATGCCGTATCGGGACTCACGGATCGAATGCGCTCGGACTTGAACGGTTCCGGGCTCCCCGGCGATCCGGGTTCCGCCGGGGCCTCCAATGCTCCGGGCGCCGCGGGACTTCGGCATGCGCCGGGGTCGATCGAAGCCCTGGTCGCGACGATGAAAGAGGACTCGTTGGCTTCCAGGAAGGCCGTTCAGGCCCTCCTGCAAGTCGACGTGACGCAGGTGACGGCCGAGCAGCGCCAGTTGGTCGCCCAGGCGCTGCGCACGGCGGCCTTGGATGAGCGATCGAGTTTCGAATTGCAGCCGTTGGTTGAGGGCTTGGTGCACTGGGGCGGCGACTACGCCGCGCCCGTGTTGGCCGAGCTGCTTGAAAAACAGTCGTTCGACCCGCCCCAGTTGCTCTGGGACTTCCTCGCCGCGCACCCCACACCGGAAATCGCGGTTTGCGTGGCGAGGAAGCTCACCGTGCCGTTCACGCAGCGCAGCGCCTACAATTGCCTCGACCGCATGGGACCGGCCGCCGAGGACGCGATGCGCGCCGTCGTGGATTCCCCCGACGCGGACCTCTGCCTGGCCGGCCTGCAGTTGCTTTCCAAACACGGTACGTCGAAATCGCTTCCGCTGTTGGCGCAAGCCCAGCGCAGCAGGAATCCCAACGTCCGCGAGGCGGCGAAGAAGGTGGCCGCGTCCATCCGGCGGCGTGAAACCAATAAGCCCGCGACCCCATCGTCGGACGACATGGGCCGAACGCAATCGCCCGGCCGAGCGAACGGTCGAATCTTCCCGAACGAGCCGAATGCGCGGCTACGCGTTCTCGTCCTCGGCCGGCTCGCCGGACCGCACTTCGACCTGCAAGGCGCCGAGCATCTGCGTGATGGCGGCTTCCTTCTTGTTGATGAACAGAACGTTGTCGAGGATGATCGCGCGCCGCTCGTTGCTCGGCTGCAGAATGAGGCGTCCCGAACCCAAGAGCAGGAACTCGAAAACGTCGTTGATTTCCTTGTCGATGCGCAGGTGCGGTGAGGAGAATCGTTTCAGATCACTCAGCACGCCGTGATGGTGCAACAGCTCGTTGTGGCGGACCTCCCAGTAATCGAACCGGACACTCACCAACACCGATGCGAACATCCCGCCGAGCAGGACGACGATGATCGCGAAAAACGTCGTATTCGCGACGGGGCGGATTGATGTCACGATCTTAGTGATTTGCGGCAGCAGCCCCGGGTTCATGGTGAAGAGGAGGATCGCTCCAAGGACGATCGCGGCGAAAAGGAAAAACATCGTCAGCGACGTGGCTCGCGGAAAATCAAACGTCATCACGGCGAGATTGGTTGCAAAGACGCCAAGGAACAGCCAGGTGATAATCACAACCGATGTGTCCTCTGGTCCGATCATGGACTTGCCGACGATCGCCATCCAGACGGTCGCGACGAGCGCCGCGATGAACGTGGGATAGAGGAACACGATCTTGGGATAAGGAACCAGGTATACGCGGTGCGGTTTTTCCGGCTTGCGGTCCGCGCGCGGTTTCGCGGCGACCGACGCGGCGGAACCCGATGGCGAGCTCGGCGATGTACTGGGAGTCGGTGTCGTGCTCATGGCGGTCCCATCCGAAAAAAAAGTGTGAATCGGCCGCTATTGTCCTCTTGGTCGACGGACTTCGCAATCCCAGCTTCCGTATTCGAACGGCGCGCCGGGATGTTGGCCGATGCGGGGGTTTTGAATCGGGCCTAATGGAGGTGGCCGGCCGAACCCGCATTGGTCGGCGCCCGTCGGATCGCCCGGTCCTCGGCGCCGCCCCGAAGCAGAACCCACGCGGTCGGCACGAGCACCAGCCCCATGCCCGTCAGCGTGGAAATCGAGTAGGTCCGGGCGTGGAAGAAGCTGGTCAACGCCATGGCGAATCCGGTTTGGGTGAGCCCGACGACGGAAACGCGCGAGGGATCGCCGAGTGCGAAAGCGCGGGTCAACAGGAGCTGGCCGACCGTCGCCGAGCACCCGATGCCAAGGAACATCCAGCCGGCGTCCGCCGTCCAGACCAGCCGCTCCGGAACGCGAGGCAAGGTTCCGAGCGCGATCAGGCACACACAGAACGACACGCCCGAGAAATGGACGACGACCGCTCGAGCGTCCAGTTCGCGGAGCCGGTGCAGACCGATGAGCGCCACGGCGCTGGTAAACGCGCTGACGACCGCCGCGCCGAGCGCCGCCAGCTCGGTTCCGCTCATCGCCCGCGAGCCGGCGTCCATCCCGCCGTTCACCGAAGGCGAGGACGCACCGTCGATGGCGGACGGCGGCTCGAACGACGTGGCGAGCACGGCGACGCCGATTACGCCAAACAGGGCTGCGAACCACGTGTCGCGTCGCGGAAGGACGCCGAGCAGCGGCCAGGAAAGGACGGCCACCCAGAGTGGATACATGTTCGTGAGCGTGAGCACGACGGCGACGTCGTAATGCGTCATCGCGAAGAACCCGCACAGCAGGCTCACGCTCCCCGCGAGGCTCCGCATCCATAGCGTCCGGGGTCGAAATATAAGAAACCGAACGCCGGCAGCCAGCACGAGGCCCGCGGCGAACAGCATCGCCAGTCCGCTGCGCGCCGCCGCGATCCACTGCCACGCCGCACTATCCCGAAGCTCGGCCGTCAACACGGCCATGCACGCGAACGCCATCGCCCCGAACAGCATCCAGACGTAAGGCCATGGCGAATGGGAAACACGCGTCGACATGGGAGCGAATCCGCCCGACCGCCAAAACGGGCCATTGTGACGGCCGGATTCCGTTCCGGCCAGGGGACACCATTCCGATCGCGCGGCCGAATCCGATCGCGCGTCCGACCGCCTTGCCGGACCCGCGGGCGCGGCGCCCAGTTCGATCACGACTTCCATGATAGGCGCGACGACGATCGCCGTTTCGAGCACGAAGCACGAAGGATCGTCGGCTAGATATGTTGACAGCTCGGGATATTCCGAACTATATTGCCCCGTCGGGGAGGGGGGGAAGGAACGTGGCGAACGCGAAGATCCGCATGACCGATCTGGAATCGCTGGGACACGCGGCCGAGTGTTTGCGGACGCTGGCCCACCCGCATCGGCTTCGCATGGTCCAAATGCTCCTCCAACAGGACTTCTCGGTGGGCGAGTTGGCCGAAGCGTGCGGCCTGCCGAGCGCCATGGCGTCGGACCACCTCAGGCTCATGCAGCGCTGCGGTTTCCTGACCAGTACGAAAGCGGGCCGCAAGGTTTTCTACCGTGTCGCGGAACCGCATCTGCGGAATATACTGCAGTGCATCGAGGATCGATTCGATGGCAGGCGACCTCGTGCCGGATCCGCACCGATGGGTTCGGATCGTCCCATTACGCGATAGGCCCGGAATCCGACGTTTTCCTCATCCTCCTTGTTGCAAGGAATCCGCCCATGTCCGCGATGCCGCGCCCGATGCGCCGATGCGTTCGATCCCCCGTCTTCCTCGCCGTGCTGTGGGTCGCATCCGCCGCGTCATTCGCCCAGGAGAAGAGTGTTCGGCCTGGGATCAACAAGCCGTTCGAGTCGCCGAACGTCAAGGAATTCGAGGGGAAGTTCGAACGCGACGGCCGCGAGCCGTTCGACCATCGGGAAAAGATCGTCGCGGCCTGCGGGATCGAAGCGGGCATGTCGGTCGCCGACGTCGGGGCCGGCACGGGCCTCTTCAGTCGGCTCTTCGCGAAACAGGTCGGAGAGAAGGGACGCGTTTTCGCGGTCGATATTTCCGACGAGTTCATCGAACACATCGCCAAAACGGCCAAGGAGGCGAATCTCACGAACATTCAAGGCGTGGTTTGTCCACCCGATTCGGTGAATCTGTCCGAATGTTCGGTCGACCTGGTCTTCCTCTGCGACACGTACCACCATTTCGAGTTTCCGTACAAGACCGTGAGCTCGATCCACGACGCACTCAAGCCGGGTGGTCGCTTGATCCTGATCGACTTCCGCCGCATCGACGGCACGAGTTCCGAATGGACGCTGAGCCACGTCCGGGCGGGACAGGAGGTCTTCGAGAAGGAGATTCTCGAATGCGGGTTCAAGAAGGCCTGCGAAATCGAGGGCGTATTGAAGGAAAACTACATGGTCGTCTTCGAGAAGCCCTTGAGCGAATGACGGCATAGCCACCACCTCCCGTAGCCACCGTCGCCAGACGGTGGCGCAGCTCATCCACGCACTGGCGAGTGTGGCTACTTCGAGGTCCCCGAACCTCTCGCGAGGGCTTCGAGCCGGCGGCAGTTGACGACTTTTTCCACGAGATCGTGGGGCGTGTAGTAGTATTGGTTCGACGCCTCGAAGCCGACCCGCGATTCGCGGCTTTGGAGCGCGTGGAGCCGGACGGCGAGTTTCGCTTCGGCGTCGCAGCGCGAGGCGAGGGCGGCGGAGTCGCCCGCGTCGCGCGCGACGACCGCGCGCGACTGGTTCGCGACGCTCGCAAAGTGGATCGCGGCCGCTTCCGCGAATGCCTGTTCCTCGACGATTGCGTGGGTCGGTTCGGTCACCGCGTCGCGGAACGCGGCGAGCGCGGTTTCGAAACCGGTCGCGACTTTCTCGAGTTGGGACGCAAAAACATCGGGCGGATACACGGCCCGCCACGCGGCGAGGTCGTCGTACGGGATGCCGACCATGCACGCGCGATAGCCGGTCGGACGCTCCCACAGGGGATTGGCGGGCCCCATTTGCAGCGGCGCGCTGTAGACGCAGCCGATATGGTAGGGAAACTCGCGGAACGCTTCGCTGCACGCGCGCCAGAACCGAACGACGTGCGGCGCGGCGGACGGGCCGTGGCGGCGCTCGGCGAGCGATTCGATCGAGCCGCCCTCGATGATCTCACGCATGGCGTCGATATTCGGCGAGGGGTGTGAGCCGGTGGTCCAGCCGAGCAACAGATCGCGGACTCCCAGCTCGCGCAGCGCCGCCGCGTGGCGCGTGACGTTCTCCAGGACGGGAAGATAGGGCACGGCCGACATTTCCCACGTGTTGCCGCACTGGACCTTTGCCGCGACGCGCAGGCCCCGCGCTTGGGCCGCTTCCCAATGCCGCTTCGCGCGCGGTCCCGGTCCGATCGCGCTGATGCTGTACTCGCCCACCTCGGTCTTCACGCCGCCACGTTCAATCGGGAGGCTCCATTCGCTTACGCTCATCAGTTGGGCTGAATCGGGCAATCGGCGGATAACGTCGAGCGCCCAATCGTCGTGCCAGCCCCAATCCCACGCGACGTACCGTTGCCGCCCGCCAGCCAGCGCGACGCCCTCGGCGAACGTCCGGCTGACTTCCGCGATGACTTCGGCCGGACCCCGGGAAGCGCACCGGGGGCACGTGTCGCCTCGGCCATGCGACCAGCAGCTCGTGAGATTCTCCGACGCGGTGATCGAGAAGAAGCCGCCGAGTTCGGGCACGGCCCGGCAGAGATCGGCGATGCCGTCTCGAATCGCCGCGCGCACGTCCGGCGCGCTCGTGCACACCGCGTGGTATCCCTGTTCCTCGATGCCGCGCCATGCGGGATTATGTTCGAAGACGGTTGATTTCGCGGGGAGCGCGCGCGGTTCGTTCAAATAGAGAAAAACCCGCAGGCCGTGGCGCGCGGATCTCACGACCAAATCGCGGAGCGCTTCGCGCCGTTGGTCGATCCTCGCATCCGGATTCCACGGCAAGGCTGCGAGGTGCGCGAGCTCGATATGCAACCAGACGGCCGTGGCGCCCACCAAGGCGAGCCGACGGAGAAGGCCGTCGGGATAGGGATCGAGATCGCGATCGATGAGCGGATCGCCGCAGAGCGCGAAATACGAATAGCCGATGCGCAGTGGATCCTTGGAGGCCGGGATTGCGTCGGTTCGCGGTTCGGCGCGAACGGACGCGCCGGGCGGGACGGGCGCCCTGAGCGCATCGATGAACGCAAAGAGCGGCTGGTCTCCCTCGAGCCGCCCGTCGGGAAAATGGGCCCGCACGATCGCCGCAATCTCGTCGGCGCGCGCCGATTCCTCGGCCGTCGGTTCCGACCAGCGGAGAGGCTCGCATTTCGGCTTGAGATTGCCGACCTTGACGAAGAAGAAGTCGTCCTCGCGCAGCGTGTAGGCGAGCCGTTCGGCGGCCCAATCGAGCAATGCGAGGAGTTGATCGTACGGAAGCAGATGCCAGTTCCGCCGGATGATCGTGAGGTGGGCGCGGCGGAGCTGGGCGTCGGTGAGTCCTCGAGCCGGTTCGAGTCCCATGCGGAGGGCGACGCGCCCGATCTGATCCTCCGTCGCGCCGATCACGCGCGCCAGCCGGTCATGCGGTACGAGGGCCCAATTGCGCCAGACGTACGCGTGGAGACGGTTCGGAAACCAGGCGGCATCCAGGGGCGCGGGCGCTCCACCCATAGGCAATTCGACCGGAGTCGCGGCCGCGGCGCGATCGGTCGCGTCCGCCGGCACCGGCAGCACCGTCAGCGCGAGTGCCCCGGATGCCCCGCTCAAGAAAGTGCGCCGCGAACTCACGGGATCGGATGGCATGTCAACGACTCCGATGCGGGATTCCAAGCGGCTTGCGCCGCGTTGTGGCTCGAAACAAGACGGCGCCAGCATAGGGAGCCTTTCGTGCGCCTGTCAACTCGCCAAGTCGCACGCCTCTCCGAGGCGTGTTGCGCCGAAGTTCGGTTTGGGACGGGGTACTCGCCTCGGAGAGGCGAGCGACGATCTCCGAGGCGTGTTGCGCGGGAGTCAGGTTCGGGATTTGGGGTACTCGCCTCGGAGAGGCGAGCGACGATCTCCGAGGCGTGTTGCTCCGAAGTCAGGTTTGGGACGGGGTACTCGCCTCGGAGAGGCGAGCGACGATCTCCGAGGCGTATTGCTCCGAAGTCAGGTTTGGGACGGGGTACTCGCCTCGGAGAGGCGAGCGACGGTTGGTCCCGCGGCACTTGACGCGGGCCGCCCTTCGATGGTCAACTGCGATGGTGCCGCCGAAGTCGCATTCGTCCGGGGAGCCGTCCATGCCCGCGTTCTCGGTCCGTTCGTTCGCCTTCTTCCCCATCCGATTCGTTTTCATCGCCATGGCGACGTTCCCATTCACGGTTCCTGACTCGCCGACCCGCGCCGCGGAACCGGTCGTGTTCATTTCGTCGTTCGCCGCCGGGGAAGAAGGCGCCATCCATGCGTTCCAACTCGACCCCGCCTCGGGCGCGCTGCGCCTCCTGCACCGAACGACGGGGATCGAGCACCCGTTCTTCCTCGCGATTTCCCCAAACCAAAAAAGCCTCTTCGCAATCCACGCGTCGACGTTCGGCGGGAGTGAGCCGGAGCAGGTGGCGGCGTTCGCGATCGAGGAACGAACGGGCAAGCTCGAACCCAAGAATCGCCGATCGACCCGTGGATCGGCGAGCTGTTATCTCGAAGTGGACGCGACCGGCAAGGTATTGCTCGTCGCGAACTATTCCACGGGCAGCGTCGCGTCGCTGCCCATTCTGGAAGACGGAACGCTTGGCGAGGCCGCGTCGTTCCATCAACATGCGGGATCGAGCGTCAATCCCGATCGGCAGAAAGGGCCCTACGCGCACTCGATCATCGTCAGTCCCGACAATCGGTTCGTTTTCGCCGCCGACCTTGGACTGGACCAGATTCTCGCCTACCGCCTCGACGGCGCCTCCGCGAAACTGGAACCGCACTCCCCGCCGTTCGCCAAGACGTCGCCCGGCGCCGGTCCCCGCCATCTCGCGTTCCATCCCGGCGGCCGGCATGCCTATGCGATCAATGAGCTCGAGAATTCGGTCACGCTGTTCGACTATGCCGTCGAAACGGGCGTCTGGACCGCGCGTCGGACGATCTCCACGTTGCCAGCTCGGTTCGAAGGCACCAGCCACTGCGCCGACCTGAAGATCACACCCAACGGCGAATTCCTCTACGGCACCAATCGAGGCCATGACAGCATCGCCGCGTTTTCGATCGCGGACGACGGACAATTGACGCTCGTCACCATCGAGCCCAGTCTCGGCAGCGGGCCTCAAAACCTCGCGATCGCCGCCGACGGCGCGTTCCTGCTCTGCGCCAACATGCCCGGCAACAACGTCGCCGTCTTTCGAATCGACGGAATGACCGGCCATCTCGCGCCCGTCGGCGAACCGATCAGCCTCGCTCGGCCCGCCTGCATCCGCGTTCTCCCGTAGCCCATTGTCAACGGTCAACCGCCCGCGACACCCTGCGTGTTGACGAACAGCGAATAGAGGGACGTGCTCGCGCACATGAACAGTCGGTTCCGATGCCGACCGCCGAAGCAGACGTTCGCGCACCGCTCGGGCAGGTCGATGCGGCCGATCAAACCACCGGACGGGTTGAAGATCGAGACTCCGTCGAGTCCTTCCTCGCCCATGCCCCAGCCTGCCCAGAGATTGCCGTCCACGTCGACGCGGAATCCGTCGGGCGTGCCTTTGGGTTCGGCCGTGATCAGGGCCCGCGGATTCGCCAGGCGTGTTCCCTGATCCACCACGTCATACGCTCGGATCACGCGCGGCGTGATGCCCGATTCGACGATGTATAGAACCGATTCGTCGGGGGAAAAAGCAAGCCCGTTCGGTCTTGCGATATCGTCCGCCACGACGGTGAGCTTCCCGGTGGCGGCATCCCATCGATAGACGTTCGTGGACAGCTCGGGCTCCGCCGGATGCCCTTCGTAATACCCGAGGATCCCGTACGGAGGATCGGTAAACCAGATCGAGTTGTCCGAACGGCAGACGAGGTCGTTCGGCGAATTGAGCCGTTTTTCCTCGAACCGATCGGCGATGACCGTGATCGAACCATCGTATTCGGTCCGCGTGACACGCCGCGAATCGTGTTCGCAGGTCAGCAACCGGCCTTGGCGGTCCCGCGTATTGCCGTTCGCGAAGTTCGAGGGGCTTCGAAAGACGCTGACGGCGCCCGATTCCTCGTCCCATCGCATCATCCGGTTGTTCGGGATGTCGCTCCAGACCAGATACCGGCCATCCCCGAACCAGACGGGGCCCTCCGCCCACCGCATGCCGTCCGCCAGCCGTTCGACCTTTGAAGCCGTAACGCGGTATTTCGCGAAACTCGGATCCAATATCCGGATCCGCGGGTCCGGATACCTCTGGCTGGGCTCCCATTGGGCCCGCGCGGATGGGATCGAGGCAAGGGCGGTGAGGGCGCCGCCGGCGGCCAGCAGATCGCGACGGTTCATCGATTGAGCTCCTTTTTCCGAGTGGTCGGAGTATACCACACGGGAAAGTTCGAGCGACGGCATTGTCAAAACCGAAAAAACAAGAACAGTAAGAAACCCAAGAGCGAATCGAATAGGCAATCGACCGTGCCGCCGGGAGGCTCGCCCCGCGCCGTGGGTTAGAGTTGTTCGGACTGCGGAACCGGCGAGTCTGGCCGCGCCTCGATCGAATCGGGGGCGTGCACGCGCCGGGCCGATGGCGGGAAACGAAATGGCTGTAACGACGGATTCGGATGCAATGGGGGAACGAACCGTGGAGAATCGCGTCCCAGAGGGGGAATCGGTCGAATCGCATCGCGCGGGCCGTCAGCCCGTTTCGGCGTCGGCGGTCGAGTCGCCGGTCGAGGCCTGTGGGAAGTTCGAGGTTTTGGTTTGGTCTCAATTGGAACTCGGTGACGCGTACCAGCGCGAACTCGAAGCGATCTGGCGACTCGCCGTGTGAGAATCGGGCCGATCGGTCCTTCATGGGGGGTGGGGGGCGGCCGGGATTTTTCTGAGGCGCCCGATGAACCAACGACGGTGCGCGTTCGTATCGACGCACATCCACGTTATCTCGTCGTACGCTCGGCTCGGCGCCGTCCTTGGGTCGACCTCCGGGGAGTTCCCGGTTGAATCGGGTTGAGCCGGTACGCCTTCTCGAACGGCTGGAGTGCGCGGACCATGAATTCCCGCGAATCGTCGACGCAAGGTCCCGATCGTTTCCGCAAGGGAGCGGCCGTTTCGCGTGGAGTCCGGTCGGTGAACCCGGCCGGGTTCGCCTATGAGGATACGGTCTCGACGCGTTGGTTTCGGGGAATCGTCCTCGTTCTTGCCGGAGTGCTCGCCGCCACCGGCGCCTATTTGGCATCGCTCCGCGTCATCGAACGATTCGGCGATACGGTCTATACGAATCGGCAGTCGATGTGGGTCTTTCTGGGCCATTTGGCGGTCGGATTCCTGATTCTCCCGCCTCTCGTCCGGTTCTTCGCGGACGCGGCGCGATCGGAAACGGAACCGCGTTCGACGGTCGCGAAGTGTGTGCTCTTCGTATCGGCGTTGGCGGTTGTGGCGAGTGGAGTCGCCCTGTGCCAGTTCCATGGGCTGCCGCGACTTCCCGAAGGAACTCGAGAACGACTCGTGTTCTATCTGGCTCACGTGATCGCGCCGCTTCCGCTGGCCGTGGCCTATGCCGCGTGGCGCCGGCGCGTATCGGGTGTCCACTGGCATTGGGGCGGGTTGTGGCTGGCGGGAACGACGGTGCTCGTCGCCGGCGCGCTGGCCCTTCACGCTCGGCATCCTCAACCGTGGAACACGCCCGGCAGCGAGCTGACCCGCACCGCCTTTGAACCGTCCAAGACACGGACGGTGGACGGCATGCCCATTCCGGCCGAATCGCTGATGTCGGACGAGTATTGCCGCCGGTGCCACGAGGACACGTATCAAGACTGGTTCCACTCGGTGCACCATTTCAGTTCGTTCAACAATCCGGTGTACCGGTTCAGCGTCCGTGAGACGCGCGAGGTCGGATTGGCTCGGGACGGGGATGTGCGGGCTTCGCGCTGGTGCGCGGGTTGCCATGATCCGGTGCCGTTCCTCGCCGGCCAGTGGGACGATCCGAACTACGATGATCGGACGAATCCGACGGCCTCGGCGGGCATCACGTGCACCGCGTGCCACGCGATCACGCACGTGAACAGCACGATCGGAAACGGCGCGTACACGATCGAATCGCCCCAGCATTATCCGCTCGCATTGAGCGAGCATCCGGCCCTGCAATGGGTGAGCGACCAGGTGCTCAAGGCGCGTCCGGACTTCCACAAGAAGTCGATGCTCAAGGACCTTCACAGGAGCCCTGAATTCTGCTCGACCTGTCACAAGGTCAGTCTGCCGATGGCGCTCAACCATTATCGGGAGTTCCTGCGAGGTCAGAACCACTACGATACGTTCCTGCTCAGCGGAGCATCGGGGCACGGCGCCCGCGGGTTCTACTATCCCGATGTGGCGAGGACGACGTGCAACGACTGCCACATGCCCTTGCGGCGAAGCGGGAACGACCATGGAGGCCGCGACTTCGACGGATCGGGGATCGCGAAACTCCACAGCCACCTCGCTCCGGGCGCGAATACGGGCGTGCCATGGCTCGTCAGCGAAACCAAGGAAGACGCCGAAACGGCCGAATCGCTGCGCGGCGCGGTCCAGGCCCATACCGATTTCCTGCGCGGGCAGAACGAATGGAGCATGAAACCGGCGCTTCGGATCGACCTGTTCGGCATCAAGGAACGCGCATCGATCGATGCGCCCCTGATCGCTCCCTTGCGCCCCAATCTCCCCGTTCTGGCGCCCGGCAAGGAGTACCTCATCGAGGTTGTCATCCGAACATTGGCGATCGGGCATCTCTTTACGGACGGCACGGCCGATTCGAACGAGGTTTGGGTCGAGCTCACCGCGAAGTCGGGGGACCGAGTGCTCGGGCAAAGCGGCGGGCTGAGCGGCCCGGGCGACTCCGGCGAAGTCGATCGATGGGGCCATTTCGTCAAGGCCCTCGTTCTCGACCGGAACGGCAACCGGATCAACCGGCACAATCCGCAGGATATTTTTGTCGCCGTTTACAACCATCAGATTCCGCCGGGCGCCGCGCAGGTCGTTCATTACGCGCTCGACGTCCCCGCCGACGTCTCGGGACCGATCGAAGTCCACGTGCGACTGCGCTATCGGAAATTCGACCACGAGTACACGAGTTACGTGGCGATCCAGGACCATCCCGAGTTCCTTCCCATGCTGCGGGAAGCCGAGAGCATTCCCGATCTGCTCAACCGGCGTCCCGACGCGGTCGCCAAGATCCTCGATACGCGGCTCGACCGCGTCAGCACATTGCCGATCGTCGACCTATGCGAGGATCGCGTCATCTTGCCGGTCGCCGGAATCGCGCATTCGGTTCCCGAACAGGCATCTCCGATTCGGCCCGCATGGGAACGGTGGAATGACTACGGAATCGGCTGCTATCTCGAAGGCGGCGTCGGCGCGAAGCAGGGCGAATTGCGGCAAGCCGAAGAGGCATTCAAGACGATCCGGAACGATCCCGATAAGGAGGCGCATGCGCATGCGTTGACGAACCTCGCGCGCGTGTATCTCGATGAAGGTCGGCTGAGCGACGCCGCGGCCGTGCTGAATGAGGCGGGCCGACTCGACCCGCCCGCGCCTTGGTGGACGGTCGCCTGGCTCACCGGATCGGTCAATGCGGAGACTGGGCATTTCGAGGAAGCCGTCCGGTGCTTCGAACAGATCATCGACCCGGACAACCAGGTCCGTGAACGGCGGTTCGATTTCACCAAGGACTATGTCATCATCAACCAGCTCGCGGCCACCTTGTTCAAGTTGGCTCAGCAGCAGTCGGACGAAGCCGCGCGCGACGACTATCTCCATCAGGCGATCCGGCGTTACGACGCGACGCTCCGTTTGGATCCCGAGGACCTGCTCGCCAACTACGGCCTTTCCCAGTGCTTCGCTCGGCTCGGCGGTGTCGGAGATCTTCCGGATGCCGATAAGGAGGAACGCGTGGGCGCCGAGGATCTCCTGACGTTCGCGCGACGGCTGGCCGACCCCGGCGCGACCGATGAGGAACGGCTCGGCGCGGCTTCCCGCCTCTTCCGCGGCATCGAGCCCTTCAACGCGTCGCGCGCCGATCCGCACCATCCCAAGTTCGAGGTATGGAAGGAACTGGTCCGAATCTGCCGACCGGCGAGCGGCATTGACACCGGCGATGCCGACGCGCCCCTTCCGAAGGAAACCCATCGCCGGGCCGCGGCGGCCGTGCTGAGCCTGGTGTATCGGCACATCCACGAAGTCCTCAAGCCCGATGAGATCGCGAGGGACCGAACGGTCCGCCTGTATCGGGAGAAGAACCCGGCGGCCGACCACGCGGCGGAGGCGATTGTGATCTACGATCTGAACCGAAACGAGGCGGTGAACGCGGAGCAGGCCCGGTCCGGACTCCATGACGTGAAGGACGTGCCATGAATCGAGCTGGACGGAAATCGGTCGTCGCCCTCCTGGCGACCCTCGTCGCCTTCGGCTGCCGACCGACGGCGAACGAGGATCCCGCGGCGAATGCGAATTCGAATCCAAGTTCAAGAACGGTTTCGGTGGGGCCCGCGTTCGGATTGGAAACGCAGTCCGACGTTCCCCTGCCGAATGTCCGATTCACGGATGTCACGGAATCCGCGGGAATTCGATTCCGGCACACCAACGGAGCGTTCGGGCGCCGCCTCCTGCCCGAGACCATGGGATCGGGCGCCGCGTTCCTCGACTACGACAACGACGGACATCAGGATCTGCTGTTGGTGAATGCGTGCTATTGGCCCGGGTTTCAGCCTGACGGGCGGCAACCGCCCACGCAATCGCTCTACCGGAACAACGGAGACGGCCGTTTCGAAGACGTGACGGCGGCCGCGGGGCTCAATGTCACCATGTATGGCATGGGAGTCACGTGCGGCGACTACGACAATGACGGATGGGTCGACATTTTCATTTCGGGAGTCGGCGGCAATCGCCTCTTTCAGAACACGGATGGTGAAGGGGGGGCTCGGCGATTCGTCGATCGAACGGAAACGGCCGGAGTGCGAGGCGACGGCCCATTCACCGACGCGCAAGGCGACGCCTTCCTCGCTTTCGACGCGCCGATCGGTTTCCCAAGTTCCACCACGTTCGTCGACTACGACGGCGATGGGCGACTTGACCTGTTCGTGTGCAACTACATTCGCTGGTCGCCGAAATTCGACCTGAGCCAGAGCTTCCGGTTCGCGAGCCTCGATCGGAGCTACGGTCCGCCGACCGCTTTTGAGGGCGTGCACTGCGCGCTCTTCCGGAACCTCGGTGAAGGTCGGTTTGAGGATGTTTCGGATGCCGCCGGCGTCAAGGTGCTCGGCCTATTGGACCGGCCCGTCGGCAAATCGCTCGGCGTCGTCGTCTTTGATCCGAATCAGGATGGTTGGCCGGACATCATGGTGGCGAACGACACGGTCGGTAATTTCCTGTTCCAGAACTCGGGCAAGGGTACGTTCCGCGAAGTGGGGAAACTCGCGGGCGTCGCGTACGCCGAAGGCCAGGCGCGCGGCGCGATGGGCGTGGATTGGGGCGAATACCGGCCCGGCGTCTCCGCGCTGCTCGTGGGGAATTTCGCGGACGAACCCAACACCTTTCTGAGGCTCGACGATCCGAAGGGGTTGCTCTTTTCGGACGTCGCGGCGATCGAGGGCGTGGCGGGCCCGAGCCGCCTGCTGCTCAAGTTCGGCGCGGTGTTCCTCGACTACGATCTTGACTCGCGCCAGGATCTGCTGACATGCAACGGGCATCTCGAACCCGAGATCCACAAGGTTCAGGCGAGCCAGCGCTACAAGCAACCCGCGCAGCTTTTCTGGAATTGCGGACCTGCCCGCAAATCGTGTTTCATTCCGGTCACGTCCGAACTCGCGGGTGACGCGCTGTTCACGCCGGCCGTTGGCCGCGCGTGCGCGTACGCGGACATCGACGCGGACGGCGATTTGGATCTCGTTTTCACCGAGAACGGAGGCGAGGCTCGACTGCTCCGCAACGAGGGCGGAACGGGACACCATTGGATCCGCATCGCTCTCCGCGGCGACGGCCGGAGATCGAACGCGAGCGGCATCGGCGCGACGATTGTCGTCGAATCGGGAAAGACGATCCAGCGTCGCGAACTCGCGGCGGCGCGCGGATACCTCAGTCAGTCGGAGCTCGTCGCGACGTTCGGGCTCGGAACGCGCACCCGCGTCGATCGCGTCGTCATCCGATGGCCCGGCCCGGAAGGCGGCGAACAGGTCCTCACCGAGCTCGACGTCGATCGATTGCATACCGTCACTCAGGCCGCCGCGCCGGCCGAGGGCGCATCGGGCGCGAAGTGACCGCACGGAACGCCGGGCCGGGCGTGGGTCGCAAGGGCCGTGGGCGTTCCGACGGTCACAATCCGGAGAGTTGTTCGAGGGCGGCGTCTTCGAGTTGCCGGAGCCGATCGTCGCGGACCGGGCCCGCGCCGCGAATGCGAGTGTGCGCCTCGTGGTAAAGGAGTATGCCCTCGAGCATGTCGAACCAAGGGACGGGCATTCTGGTTGGCCCGCCTTCGCGGTACGCGGTGATCCACCCGTCAAGGCACGCGCCGGCGTCGCGCAAGGTTCGCTCGGCGTCGTCGGATCGATCGAGTGCCTGATGGCAAAGGGCGAGGACGGGCAGCGCCAGCCCGGCGGCGGGAAATCGCGGTCCCGAAGCGGCGACGGTCCGAAGGTGTTCGACGGCGCGTCGCGGATTTCCCGCTCGAAAATGGGCCAGTCCGGCCGAGTAGGCGTAGAGTTCGGCCGGAATCCATCCCGAGCGCGGCGGCTCGCCGCCCCGCGGTCGACCGTGTTCCCGAGGCCCGTCCCGAAGCGGAGGCGCGGGGAATCCCATGGGTGGCCGTCCTTGGGCGCCGGGCGGTTCGAACGGAGGCCCGGTACGGACGATTGGTTCGAGTCTTCGAGCCAGATCCGCGAACGGCTCGGGGCGGGACGGCCTCAGCGCGAGGCTGCGGGCCACCATGGCGATCATGGCCGAGTCCTCGGTCTGTTCGATCTGCCGCCGCAGCGTATCGCAGACCTTTGCGTATCCCCGCGCGTCGTCGGCGTAGAGCAGCACTTGCGGAACGCCCCACCAAGCCGGGTTGTTGGCCGGTGCTCCCAGCTCCAAGGCCCGTGCGAAATCGGGGGCCGCCGCGCGCCAGGCTCCGAGGCGCGCGAGGAGCGAAGCGCGGCCCGACCAAGTCAGGTAATGGTCGGGCTGCAGGACGGTGGCCCGCGAATACTGACTCCAAGCGAGGCTCCAACGGCCTTCGTCGGCGTTCGCGCGGGCGCTGTCGAGGAGCACATTGGCCTCCTTGAGCCGGTCCGCGAATTCAACCGCCTCGTTGCGAAGCCGGTCCGTCTCGGCCAACGCGCGCGTCGCGCGAATCGCTTGATCGGCACTCACAACGGTTCCCACAATCAGCGCCGTCAGCACGAGTGCCGAGGTCGTGAAGACGACCTTGTTTCGCTGGGCCAGTTTTTGGAACCGGTACCAGGGCGATGGAGGACGGGCCGCCACGGGCAGGTGATCGAGGTACCGCCGCACGTCGCGCGCGACGTCGGCCGCCGTGTCGTATCGACGTCGCCGGTCCTTCTCGAGGGCCTTCATGACGATCCAGTCGAGCTCGCGGCGCAGCGGCGCCAAACTCGGCCCGGAGGCCGCCGCGCGGTTGGAACGCGCGCCCGCGCGGAGCGAAAGCGTCGAGAGCCGTACGCTTGGCCGGGGCGGTTCCTCCTCGCGGATCATCCGCCGCAATTCGTCGAACGACGCGGTCCGAAGACGCTGCTGATCAAAGGGAGTCGTTCCGGTCAGCAATTCGTAAAGGAGCACGCCGAGCGCGTAGACGTCGCTCCGCGTGTCGACGTCGAGCGAATTCATCTCCGCTTGCTCGGGGCTCATGTACATCGGGGTGCCGATCATCTGCGCGAACCGCGTGTAGATCGTCATCTGCGTGAGCGGCTCGCCGATCGCCTTGGCCACGCCGAAGTCGATGACCTTGACGACCGGCGACGCGTCGTGGAGCGTGACCATCACGTTCGACGGCTTGAGATCGCGGTGGATGACTCCCTTTTGGTGCGCGTGCTGGACGGCGAGGCACACGTCGACGAAAAGTTCGATTCGCGCGCGGATCGTCATGCGCGATTGATCGCAGAACTCGGTGATCGGCACGCCGCGAACAAGCTCCATCACGAAGTACGGTTGGCCCGTCGGCGTCGTTCCCGCATCGAATACGGTCGCGATGTTGGGATGGTCCATCAGGGCGAGCGCCTGACGTTCCGCGTCGAATCGAGCGCAGACTTCGCGCGAGTCCATTCCAGGCTTGAGCAGCTTGAGCGCGACGCGGCGCCGGATCGGTTGCGATTGCTCGGCGACATAGACCTCGCCGAATCCGCCTTCGCCGAGCTTCTCCATCAGGCGGTAATGACCAATCACTTCCCCGGTGCGATCCGCGCGCGGATCGAGGGCGAGCGAATCGCCCATCCGCTCGGCGGCCGATCGAAGGGGAACGAGCGCCCGTTCGCAGGCCTCGGGCGGCGCATCGAGGACACCGAGCGTCCGATCGTGCGCCGCGAGGAGCGCGTCGACCGCGCGGCGCAGCGCGGGATCCGCGCCGCACGCCGCGACCAGGTAGGCTTCGCGGCGCTGGCCGGTTTCCAGGTCGATCGCGGAAAGAAAAATGTCCTTTTCGCGTCCGATCGACATCAGTCGCTTCCCATTTCGCGCCCGAGCCACGCGCGCGCGAAGCTCCAGTGGCGTTTGACGGTCCGGGGCGAAATCCCCATCGCCTCGGCGGTCTCTTCGACCGTCATTCCCGCAAAGTATCGCAGCATGACGACCTGAAAGGAATCGGGATCGGACGATTCGAGTCGGCCGAGCGCCTCGTCGAGCGTGAGGAGCCGGTCGGGGTCTTCGCCGGGCGACGCGTGTTCGGCGAGCATGGCGTCATCGAGATCGACGCGGACGGCCTTCCCGCCGCGTTTTCGGGTCGCCTTGCGCCGCGCCGCTTCGATCAAGATCCTCCGCATGGCCTCCGCGGCGGCCGCGAAGAATTGAGCCCGGCTGCGCCACACGGGGCCTCGACGCCCCACGCCGTCGGCCGCCGGCGCGATCGGTTGGCCGTCCGCGATCGGCGGCTCGGACCGCGCCTCCGCGTCGGGGCCGAGCAGGCGCAGGTAGGCTTCGTGGACAAGGGCCGTCGGCTGAAGGGTGTGCGAGTCCCGCTCATCGGCCATCTTCCGGGAGGCGATGCGCCGCAGTTCCTCGTAGACCAGCGGCAGGAGCTGTTCGGACGCCAATGGTTCTCCGCGTTCGATCGCGTCGAGCACGCGCGTGATCTCGTTGTCCATGCGCCTCCGCCCTGGCCCGGTCGCCGCGCGCTCCACCGTTTCGCGATGCGGCGGACGCGGGGGAGCCTCGAGTCGATCCCGTCAAGAACCGTCGGTCATCCGGACGATGAGATGATGACAAGAAAAAAGGGCGCGCCTTCGCCAACCGATGGCGAAAGCGCGCCGACTTGAATCCGCGGGCCCAACGAGCGGATCAGCGGGGCCCGACCGAATGCACCCATCGGTCGATCGCGGCCTTCAGTTCGATCATCTGATTGTCGTCGAGCCGCAGTTCATCGGCGCCGCGATGTTTTTCCTTTCCCGACGCCTTGGCAAGCAGCTTGCTGCGGCCTATGTCTTGCATGTCGATCAACTCCGCGAGCGCGCGGACGTTATTGGATTTGTAGTAGTCGTTCGGCGTCAGGACGAACGCGTTGAACTTCGCCGGGTTGTGCTCCGTTTCCGGTTCGGAGTCGGTCGAGTGGCACATCGTGCAGCCGATATCGTCGAGCGCGCGGTAGAACTCGTCGAACCCCGGCAGCAATCGGTTCAGGCTGGTCGCCGAGGCTACTTCAAGGCCTTTCCGCGCCCCTTCGACGTCGATCTTGTCGCCGTGGTATTGGATCATGCGTTCGGCCGCCAATTGGAACGTGTCGGCGAGTTTTTCGGAATGGCGGGCTTCCTCCGACAGCGCCGCGTTCGATCCCGACTCGAGCAACGCCTTCATATCTTCCGCCTTGCCGCGATGGAAGTAACTCTGCCCGAGCAGCCTCGCGTAAACGTCCGTGTGGTTGCGCTCGTGGCAAAGCAGGCAGGAACGGATGCCGAGCCCACCGTGCTCCTCGGGCAGGATCACGTCGGCCATGTTCAACTTGGCGCGAGGGTGGTCCTTGCGGAACACCTTGGTCACCGCCTCCCGGATCGTCGCGTAGAAGAGCGGCTGATCGAATCCGCCGTCGAATTGGTTCGTCGGATTCAATCGGGCATACGCCCACGCGACGCTCTCGCGCAGGCCCTCGGGCACGATATCCATCGTCAATCCGGGGTCCGCTTTGCCGATGATCGCGAAGTCGAAATGCTCGCGCAGCACGTCGCCCGCAAGCCGATACATCGGCTGTTCTCCGAGCGGTTTTCCCTCCGCGACTCCCATCGCCGCGAGCCACGGATTGATCATGTCCGAACCGAGCGGCCCGAAGATCGGGATGGACTCACCGGTCGCCGGATCGGTCACCTGTCGTATGGGTGACAACATGACGGAACGAAAATCATCGAACGACGTCATGCCGTGCCGGCGCACGATCGCGTTGAATCGGCCGATCGATTCGGCCGTGATCCGGCCGTCCGTCGACGCGAGGAACCGATCGAAAGCCGCGTTCAACAACTCGTTGTGGCGGCGGTACGTCTCCTGGGGCGAGCCTTCCCGGATCGCCGCGATCCGCGCGACTTCGGCGTTCGCCGTTTCGAGGTCCGCGCCGTCTTCGGTGTCTTCGGCCGCGTGTGTGACTCCCACTCCGCGCGGCGATCGCTCCGTGACGAAGATCAAACCGAACGAACCGATCGCGGCGAAGCCCAGGATTGTCAGAAACCGCGCCGAGCGCGGAGGTATGGATCGCATGGCTAAAAAGCTCCTTTCCGCCGATCACCGCGCGGCGGCACGACACGTGTCGATACGCCGACCGGCCACGACGAGCGCGAGGTCGCAAACGCACCGATCGTGGTCGCGTCGCGCGCAAACGGCGTGTTGAATCGGTCTTGATACGAAACGAAACCGATCCTGCTCGAGGCGAGGCAGGAAACGTGGCGACATCCCCGGTTGCACGGGCGTCGCGTGGAATCGGTCGAGTTCGACCCGAATCCGGACCGCGGTCCGCATCGAGTCACAAGGTGGGAATCAAACCAGGTATGGAGAGACGATACGGCATGCCACAGCACGATCCGAGCCGATCATGACTCGAATCAACGACCTTATGCTAGCCGGAACGCCGGTCCCGTGTCTTTGAGCCAGATCAAACGGGGAGAGAAATTCGGAAAGAATTCCAAGACAGTGCCAAAGTCGCGGATCGCTCCGCGATCCGCTTCTTCCTGCATCGGCCCGCGCGCCGGGTCATTTCGCCGGCGCCTTTTCGGCCGCTTCTTGCACCATCTTCAGGTATTTGCCGGGCGACTTGGAGAATGCGCCCAGCTGATCGTAGCCGGAGAGACGAACCAAACGGTTCGCCGCGACATGATCGACGCCGCCGCCGCCCAGCGGCTTGCCGCTCACCACGCAGTGGTCGAGCGGGTACTTGGCCTTCTGTTTCTCGATCACGGCGAAATCGAGTTTTCCGAAATGGACCGCCGGCTTCTTTTCGATTTGCGACTGGCACTCGCCCGAACAGACACGGAAGAGCCGGTTGCGAAAGGGAAAATCAATCGGGTTGTCGCCGAGCGGCTTGTCATCGACGAGGCATGTCGTCAACGGATACAGGGCCTTCTGCTCCTTGACGACGAGTTCGTCGATTTGGCGCAGAACGTTGTACGTATCCCTTCGCGCGCGGTCGGCGCAGTCGCCGCAACAAACCCGCACTTCGCGACCGTCGAAATCCAGGATCTTGATGTCGTCATCGAGTTCCACATCGGGCACCAGGACGCAGTAGGCGAACGGGTAGGGATCGCCGATCCCCGGATCGACCGGATCGCCTCCGATCGCCAATGAGGCAAGGGCGGTTACCGCCAGGAAAGTCGAACCGATCCTCCACGACGCCGTTCGTCCCTTCTGGCCCATGTCGTCGACTCCCATTCCACGCATCGCGTCTTCCGCTTCCCGAACCCCTCCGCGTCCCGCTCGTTGAGCTTCGTTCCTTCTTGCCTTCTCTTTTTCCCTTCTTCTTTTCCCTTGCCTTCCGTGCCTTTCGAAGTCCTTCCGTGGCCCCCCCCTTCCATGCCTACTGCCTCTCAATAATGTTACCCAGCAATTCGGTATCGAACGTGGTGGAACGGCTCACGCAATGAACGAGTCCGGCTTGCCGGAGTTTGCCGATGACTCGGCTCGTGGTCTCGATCGTGGTGCCCGCCATTTCCGAGATTTGCTCGCGGGTGACCTTTGCGGGGAGCGTGACCTTGCCGTCGCGTCGTTCGCCGATTTTCTCGCCGAGTTCCAGCAGCACGCCGATGACGCGTTCCTCGACCGGTTCGAGCGCGAGGCTCTTCATCTTGCAGTGCGCCTCGCGAAGTCGACTCACCATCTGGCTCAACAAGGTCGCGGCGACGGTGGGCACCGAGCTGAGCAGTCGGTGGAAGACCTCGCGCGAGACGAAGACGAGCATCGCGGTTTCGATCGCCTGGGCGCAACAGGGATAACAGGTGTCGCCGACGAGTCCGCAGCATCCCAGGAGTTCGCTCGGACCATAAAAGCCGACGATCACGTTCTTGCCGTTCGCCGTCTGGCTCACCTTGATGCGGCCCTGGCGGATGAAGTAGAGGAATTCGGTGCCTTGGCCTTGCTGATAGACATGTTCTCCCTTTTCGAGCGTTCGGTAACGCAGGTGGGGGCGAAGGCGATCGAGTTCGTCGTCGGTCAACGAGGCGAGCGCGGGGATAGTGCGGAGAAATCGGGCTATCTCGGGCCAGTTGTCAATCATTCGTAGTCCATTCCGAAATTCAGTTCGTGATCTCGACGATGTCGCGCTTCGTGCTGTCGATGAAACCCAAGACATCCGCCGTTTCCCGCGCGGGAACCTGGAACTTGGCGAGTGTGGCGTTCAGGTGGCCGAGGAAGGCCATCCAATCGGCTTCGGAAACGCGCATTCCCTTGTGCGACAGGGCCATATCGCGGCCGGTGTAGTACATCGGTCCGCCGGCGCTCGCGCACAGGAAATCGACCAACAGTTGTTTCTCGCGGCGGATGCCGTCCTCGCCGCGATTCCGCCAGAACCGTCCGAGCAGCGCGTCGGCGCGCAACCGAATCAGCAGATCGTCACAGACGGCCGCGACCGCGTCGTAGCCGCCCAATCGCGTGTACAGGCTCGCTTCCGATGACACGGGCATCACTCCTTCTCGTGGTAACCACACAACTCGCACCCGGGAGCACGGCTCCCCGCGCGCCTACGGGATACCTTCCTACAACAGGGCCCGAATCGCGTCGCGGGCGGGGTGCCGCGCGTCGCGGATCGGCGAGGGACGGTTTTGATTATACTTGGTCTCAAGGGCGGGTGGGCAGGGGCGAGGTCGAACGGCGGGGGACCCAGCGGCTCCATGGCGATCCGGCGCCGGCTTCCGCGATCGGCTCGCCGGCGAGATAGCGCCGCACATCCTGGGCCAACGCGAGCACACCGGCGTACCGGTCGTCGGGCTTCCGCGCGATGGCCTTCATGCAGACGGCTTCGATCGCCTTGGGGATTTCGGGCTTGAGGCTTCGAGGTTTCGGAAACTGGGCGTCCCGCACTTTTTGCAGCCAATCGGCGGGGCGGAAACCGGGAGGCCACGCATGCGGCGAGCTTCCGGTGAGGATCTCGTAGAGAATGGCTCCGAGTCCGAACACGTCGCTGCGGACATCGGATCGTCCGTCGGCCTGTTCGGGCGGCATATATTGAGGCGTGCCCACGACCATGCCGCTCGACTCGCCGCCCCGCGCATCGCCGGGGTCGGCCGCGGCCGTCCCGGAGGGCCCGTTCGCCCGCGCGGCCATGCCCCAGTCGAGCAGAGCGATTTCACCCAGATCGCCGACGATGCAGTTGGCCGGCTTGAGGTCGCGGTGCAGGACGCCTCGGCCATGCGCGAACGCGATGGCCTCGCAAATCGACGCGAATGTCTCGATCAGCCGGTTCCAGAGCAGGCGCGTTTCGCGGGCCGACCGAGTTACGGACGGAGAATGATAGTCGCGGATTCGATCGCAAAACGACTGGCCGGAGGCCAATCGCATCACGTAGTACGGCCTGCCGCGTTCCTCGTCGCATTCATGAACGGCCACGATGACGGGATGTTCGAGTTCGGCCGTGATGCGCGCCTCGTCAAGGAACTGGGCGAGCAGCGCCGGGTTGCGCACGACATCCTCGCGGGGTTCCTTGATGGCGACGCGGCGACCCAGTTTGCGATCGAACGCCTCGTGCACGATTCCCATCGCGCCCTGACCGCACTGGCCAATCTTGACATAGCGGCCATCCCGCAGCAACCGTCGTTCGATACGTCGCAAACCATCGAGACGACCCGGAAACCTCGACCGATACTCTTCGAATGACGGAGCGTCGCCATGGGGATATGCGAATCGCGCGAGGAACTCGTCCTCGATCAGATCGCGCGGAACGTTGTCCAACGACGCGACGCACGCGTGTCGGTCACGGAATCGTTCGACGTATTGTTCGAGCAGGAAGCCCCTACCCCGGCGCCAGGAAGCGGCGAGATGTTCGGCGATCAGGTCCTGCACGGCTTCGGACCGCTGCGGGATCGGTACGTCCTCGAGAATCGCGTCGATCCGCTCCCAAGCGAGCGACGCTCCGCCCTCGCATTCGCCGCGGAACTTCCGCACAACGGTCGCCCAACCCGCGTACGGGTCGACGCTGAGCCGTCTTTGGGCGCATTCGAAATGTTTGACGATCGCGAGCAGCACGCGGTCACCCCGTAGTGCTTGCCGGTTTCCCGCGGCGAGCGCAGGATCCCAAGATGTCGTGTAAGACTCGTAGGACCAGCCTCAGCGGCAACTCCAGCTTCTCGGCGATGCGCCGCTCGTCACACGCCTCGACGCGCAACATGACCACCTCGATCGCCCGCGGATGCAATTCATTCATGGCAATCGAGAATTCCTCGAGCCAGATGGCGAGCCAATCGGCGACACGCGGAGGAATCGCGTCGGGAGTTCTTGGAACGAGCGGGTTCAGCGCGAGTGCCGGGCCGCGATCGGCGGTTTCGCGCGAACCGTCGCGCGACGCGCGATCGTCTCCGTCTTCTCCGTCTTCATCGCTCCGCACGGCGGTCTCGACGACCGAGTAACACGCGGTTTCGACCGATTCCAGGTCGGGCAGGGCCGCGAGTGCCCGTTGGGGAATCCAGGCGGCGACGCCGTCGAGCGCGGCGGACACGAGGCCCCGGGCATCGAATCCGGCGAGCAGCGTTGTTTCGCGGTGACGCCGGACACCGGACAGCATTTCCTGAATGAGCGGCTTGAGGTCTCGATACCGATCGCCGCAATGCGCTGTCTCCAAACCCGAATCCCCCGCACTCGGCGAGGTACATTCGCGCGGTTCGGCGCCCCGCATCGTCATCATTGGGCCCTTGTTCCGGCCGATACTCAAACCGCCGACACTCGATTCGCCCAAACCGGATTAGGCGGCTTTGGGCGGGGCCGCACGAGCCGCCCGCCGCCGAAAACGGAGCGGGCCCCGATTTCGGGGCCCGCTCCTCCGAACGGCACGAACCACTAGCAGTCCTCATCGCCCAGGTCGGGCGCGGGATTCGCCGCGGCGCCGAGGCTCGCGCGGAGCGACGATTCGCCCGCAAGCGCCAGGACGGACGGCGGAACGACGAACTGCTCCTCACGCGTCTGAGCGGGCTTCAGCATGAACCAACGGCTCACCATGAAATAGGTCAGCGGCAGGCAGCCGAAGAAGAAGAACAACAACGCGCCGGGAGCGCGGAGCCACGTGTAGGCCTGGAACACATCACCGTGCAAGTACGCGTTCGAACGCGAGTACGCGTAGCCTTGCTCGCTCATCGCCACGATCAACTGATGCACGCCGACCGGGAACAAGTCCATGACGACCATCAGGACGATGCCGATGTTCATGGCCCAGAACGAGCACGACAGCAACCGCGGGCTCCAACGATCCGCGCCGATGTTCCATCGTCCGCAGAACAACATGGCGGCGATCGCCAGGTTGCCGTACACGCCGAACAACGCCGCGTGCGCGTGGTTGACGGTCAGGTACGTGCCGTGCTGGTAGTAGTTGATGATCGGCAGGTTGAGCGAGAAGCCCATCACGCCGGCGCCCATGAAGTTCCAGAAATTGACGCCGACGAGGAAGAGGAACGCCGCGCCGAGCCCGAACGTGGCCTGGCTGCCGCCCTGTTTCTGCAACTGGGCGAGCGTGCTTTGCGGCATGTGGCGGAACCGCCACGCCTCGATCGTCAAGAGCACGAGCGGAGCGATCTGGAGGCTGGAGAAGGCCGCCCCGAGGGCGATCGTCTCCATCGACTTGCCGTTCCAGTAGAAATTGTGGCTGATGCCGATCAGGCCCGAGCCGAGGAAGAGGACCGCGCCGAGGTACACGACGCGGGCCGCCACGCGATGGCTCACGAATCCCATCAGGTAGAGAAAGTACGCGACGATGATCGTCGTGAACAGCTCGAAGAACGCCTCGACCCACATGTGGACCGTGCACCAACGCCAGAAGTCGGCGACGGCGAAGTTCTTGCTTCCGGCCGTCATGAACGACGCCGTGAACATGAAGATGATCCCGACGATCGCGTAGACCATCCAGTTCGGAAGCGACCACGACTGCTTCTGCACGAGCGCCGGCCACAGACCGCGGACGATGATGATCAACCAGACCAGGAACGACGCGTACAGGATGATGTGGTAGAGGAACGCGAGCTGCATGAATTCCCACCCCGCGCTGCCGATCCACGCCGCCGCCATGCCGTCACCCAGAACGCCCTTGACGTTGAGCTGGATGCCTGCGGCGCCGCCGACGGCGACGACGACGAGCATCCAGAACAGCGTGTTGATCCACTTGAGCTGATTCGTCGGCTCCGGACGGCAGATCAGCGGAAGCACCCAGATCGTCGCCGCGAACCAGCAGACGGCGATCCAGAGCACCGAAATCTGCGTGTGCCAGGCTCGGCTGACGGTCGAAGGAATGATCTCGTTCAGCTCGAAGCCCGCGTACGTGTTGAAGAAGCCGATGAAGTCGCCGATCGTGAGGAACCCGGCGACGACCTGGATGAAAAACAGGACGGCCGCGACGGCGAAGAACTTGTACATCGCGCGCTGCGTCGGAGTCGGCTTGAACTGGTCGACGACGTCGGTCGTGGCGAACGGGGGAAGCCGGTCCTGCTCCTGTTCGAGCACCGCCTCGCGGTCCATCTTGCCGTAGTAATAGAAAATGAGCCCGATCGTGAAGATCACGACGATCGTGCCGATGACGCTCCACAAGACGAGTCCGCCGTGGGGGATGTTTCCGGCGAGCGGATCATACGGCCAGTTATGCGTGTAGCTGTACGCGTAAAACGAGCCGGCCTGTTTGGGATCGGGCCGCTTCGCCGCGCACAGCCAGCCGCCCCAATAAAAGAACGCCGAAAGATCGCGAATGTTCTCGTCCTTGGTGATGTAGTTTTCCGGTTTGAACGCTTCCTCGCCGACCAGATCGCCGCCTTTACCGAATTTCTGCCGGTAGAACTCGGTAACCTGCGCGAACGCGTACACCTGCGCCGGACTCAGCACGATCGCGCCTTTCGCCTGATCGCCTTCCGTCGTCGACCGCTGCGTCGAGTAATACTCCTTGTCGTACCGGTTCTTCTTGAGTTCGTTGCGGACATGGTCCTTGACGAACGACTCCCGAAGGTCATCGGGAATCTGCTTCATCTTCTCGTCCTGCTTCATGTAATAATCGTTCATGAAGCGGGCGGTCAGGTTGAGCGCCTCGGCCGTGAAGTCCGGCCCGCGCATGCCGCCGTCGCCGAGGAAGCTGCCGTAGTCCATGAGGACCTTGTCGAGGAAGACCTTCTTGCCTCCGTCGATGTGTTGCGCGGAGAAGACCATCGAGCCGTCTTCCGCCACGAAGTTGGCGATCGGCGGCGCGTAGGAGTAGGTTTGGTACCCGATCCTCCCCACGACGAAAACGCTGATCGCAAAGATCACTAGGAACACCTTCCACCAGTTTTTGCGCTGGTCGATCCATTTCATGATGTTCATCGGCATGCCATTCTCCCGGTCGCTATGAAGTGCCGTCGGTCACGAACCAAGTAAGAAACGAATCCCGCCGCGCGCCGCCCGCGCGACACGGTCCTGTCAGGCCACGCAATCGAGGAGCGAGAACTTCTCGCCCAGGATCGGTTCCGCGGGAACGCCAAGCCATTTTTCCAGAATGGCGGCGTAAACGCAACGGAAATCGGTCGTCATCTTCAGGTTGTCGTCGTCCAGGTCCGTCAGGCTGGACTGCTTCCCATGCACGCCCCCTTTCAGCCCCGACCCGATCACGAACATCGGTTGGGCGAGTCCGTGGTCGGTGCCGCCGCTGAAATTCTCCTTCGCTCGGCGTCCGAACTCGCTGAACGTAAACGTCAGGACCCGGTCGGCGTTTCCTTGCGCCGCCAAATCCTTTTGGAACGCGCACACCGATTGGCAAAGCTCGTCCATCAACTGCCCGTGACGGCGAGGCTGGTCGACGTGCGTGTCATAACCGCCAAAGACGGCAATGCCCTGCGCCGCGTAATAGACGCGGGCGCTCAGGCCGCGCCCGATCAATCCGGCGATCGTCTTCAGCGAATTGCCGAACTGCGTGTCGGGATACTCGACATTCGTCGAGTATCCGCTGACGAGTTCGCGGATCGTCTCGCTCGCGGCGTTCGCGTTGATCGCCGTCTGCGTGATGAACAGATCATCGCCGTTCCTCGGGCAGTTCTTCGAAAGTTCGTTCAGTTCGCGGTAGACGGCCTTCCCCGCCGGAGAGCCCTCTCCGCGGAACGAAAACGTGTCGGGCGTGTTGAACGCGATGCCGGGGTGGTCCTTGCCCGTGATGATGAGCGGGTGCCGGCCCGGCCCGACGGCGACGGCGAGCTTCGGGTCGTCGATGCCTTTGCAGGCGTAATCGACGTACCGGCCGAGCCAGCCGGTCGAACCCTCCTTCCCCGTCGTGTCCTTGGCCGTCGCCGATTCCCAGAAGTCCCGCGACGTGAAATGGCTGAGGTTGTAGTTCGGAAAGGCCGTTCCGAGCACCGTCAAGAGCTTGCCCTCGTCGTGCAGGTTCTTGAAGCCGGCGAGATTCGGATGCAGGCCGACCTCCTCGTTGAGCTTCAAAACGTCCTTTTCCTCGATCCGCGTCACCTTCCGGAGGTCGTAGTATTCCTTGTGTCCGTACGGTACGACCGTGCTGAGCCCGTCATGGCCGCCGATCAGGGCGAGCGCGACCACGATCTTGTGATCGGGCGAGGTCTCCGGTCCGGCAAGCGACGTCTTGAGCAGGAAATTCGGAAGTGCGGCGCCGACGCCGACCATCCCCATGCCGCGCGTCAAAGCCTCGCGCCGCGTCACGATACGTGGATTCGACATATACCATCCTCGTTCACAAAGTTAAGCCTGACATCGAGAGGGTCCAACCGTTTTCGTCCCGGCCCGAGGCGGGTGCCCCGCCGAGCGCGTTTGTCCATTCGGGCGCCTGGAACCGTTCACCTGGTATCAGGTCACCTGGTATTCGGGTGTGCACAACAGGAGCACGAGCACGTTCCTCAGTTTCGCATTGATGGCGTCCTTCTGCCCCGCCCATTCGGCTTGCGGCGGCAGTTGTCCCAGGTACGCGACAAGCTTGGCGCGCTGCTCGTCGTTGAGCGGCTTGGCGAGGCAGACCTTCGCGAGGCATTGGATCACGTCCTCCGCCGTCTTGCACTCCTCGGTCGCCAGCAAGCCGACAAGGTCCACACCCGAAGCGCCGCTCGCCAGGGGCACCGAGTTCGCGAGCGTCGCCGCCGCGTTGTATCGCGAGAAGACGCGGTTCGAACTGATCCAGGACCGGCCGTACCGCCATCCCTTCACATCGGGCGGCTCAAACAACTGCTGCCCCATCTCCTGAATCATGCCGTCGATCTGGCCGAAGTTGGTCGCCTCCTTCGCGCCCAGGTCGCGGAGCATGCCGACCACCAACTGCACGGGGCTCTTGATCTGGGTCCCCATCGCGGCGTCGCTGTAGAATTCCTCGGAAAGGAAGAGATTCTTCAGCATTGGATTCAGTTCGTATTGGTTGGTCCGCAACACGGTCGCCATCTTGTCGACGACTTCCGGCGCGGGATCCTTCTTCACGAAGTACTCGTACAACTTGAAACTGATGAAACGGGCCGTCGACGGCTGTTCGAGCAGCAGGTTGACCAGATCGTCACCCGTCCATGGACCCGTCTTTCCGAAAATCGTCTTGTCGCCGGGGTCGTGGCTCTTGAGCACGTAGCGGAACTGGCCGGTCGCGTTGTCATAGGTATAGCCGGTGAGTGCCCGAGCCGCCTCGCGGATGTCGTGCTCGGTGTAGCCTTGGTCGACGCCCATCGCGAACAGTTCCATGATTTCGCGGGCGAGATTCTCGTTCGGATGACCGACCACGTTCAGGTTGTTGTCGAGGTACCGGATCATCACCGGATCGTGGACGATGCCGTAGAGCAGACCGCCGAAATTGCCGGCCGCGTGTTCGCGGAAGAGCTGGTTCTGGTGATAGAGGATATACGTGTTCTGGACGACGCTTTGCTGGGTGGCGAAGTGCCCGTGCCAGAACAGGGTCAGTTTCTCCTGCAGGGGTCGCGGCGAGGCGACCATGCGTTTGATCCACCATTGGCGAAGAGCTCCGAACTGACCGCCGTCGATCGAGTTCCGGGCGCCCGCCGCCTGGCCGCGAACGAACGCGTTGCGGAGCTTGCCTTCGAGCGGATCGGGGAGGGGCACGGGGATGACATCGAGCGAAGCGGGCGCGGGGGCCTGCCGATGGAAATCGACGAGGTGATCGACGGCGGCGTAAAGTCCCATCGCATGCAGGTTCTTGACTTCCTGCGGCGTGCCTCCGAATCCGGCGCGGACCAGCAGATGGCGGGCCTTCGCAAGGTCCCATTTCTCGGGCGCGAGGGGAGTCAATCCGCCCATGGCGGCCGCGCGCAGCGGATAGATCTCGGAAATGGCTTTCGCCACGATCGCCGCGCATTCGCCGTTCGTTTTCTCGGCGTCGGTCTTGCCCTTCGTTTCGCGCTGCGCGAATTCCTCGAGCGTCTTCTTGCGCGCCGCGTCGGGTTCGATCGTCGCGGCATCGGCGGCGATCCGCCCGGCATGGTCGGTCATTTCGATGATCTGGCCGAGCGTACCCTGCTGCACACCGGCCCAAAGCTGGCGTTCCCACAACTGCACGGCCTGCATTTCGAAGATGGCCCGCTTCGCCGCGTCGACGGACGCCGCATCGGCGGAGGCCGCCTTCATCTCCAGGACTTTCAATTCGACCGCGCGCGATTCGGCCATCTTGTCCCGCAGCCCGTTCTCCGACACGAGCAGTTCGTTGGCGGCCCGCTCGCCCGCCACCGAATCCTCGATCAACCGATCGAGCGCCGCGTGCATGGCGGCGAGCCGCTGTTCGAGATTCGCCTTCGCGGCCGCCACGGCCGCGTCGGCCTGGTTCGCCGTTTCGACGAGCGGCGTCTTCTTGGCCGCGTCTGGTTCGCCGTCGGCCGCCGCCCGCGCAGCCTTCGCCGCCGCTTCCGCCGCCGTCACACCTTCGATGGCCCGCCGATAATCGGCGACCGCGCTTTCGGAACGGGACCGCTCGACCCGCGCGATTTCACGCGTCGCGGATCGGGCCATCTCGCGCGAATTCCACTCGTTTTGCATCACTTCCTCGGAAGCCACCGCCTTCTTGGCGGCTTCCTCGGCCGTTTGCAGGGGCGTGGGCTCGTCAGCCCGCAAGCCGCCGACCGCCCAAAGCGCCACCGCGCCGGCGATCCCCAGCCACATCGATACTCGTCGTTTCATGACCCGAACCCTCGTGTAAGGAACCTACGCGATGCAGTCGACCGGCTCGAAGGTGCCGCCGAGCACAGGCTCGCTCGGACAGCCGAGCCACTTCTCGAGCACGGCGGCGTAGACGCCGCGGAAATCGATCTTGTGTTGCAAATCGCGCCCGGCGACCAATCGATCCGGCTCGAGGCTCGGAGGTTCGCCGTGCAGGCCCGGCTTCACGCCGGGACCGACCAGGAACATCGGTCCGGCGATGCCGTGGTCGGTGCCCTGGCTCCCGTTCTCGGTGACGCGCCGACCGAACTCGCTGAACGTCATCGTGAGCACGCGCGGCGCGTCGCCTTGCGAGGCCAGATCCTGCTGGAACGCGCCGACCGACGCACCCAGCTCGGCCATGAGCGCGTCGTGGCGGCTCTTCTGAATGAAGTGCGTGTCGTAGCCGCCCTGGAACACGTAGTAGACCCGCGTGCTCAATCCGCCGGCGACGAGCGCGGCGACCGTCTTGAGCGACGCGGCGAGCGAGCCGTTGGGATAGGTCACGGCCGTCTTGTATTTGCCGGCGAGGTCGCGGATCGCCGAGCTCGCCGCGTTCGCGTCGATCGCCGTCCGCGTCACGAAGTCCAGCGCGTGGGAACGGCCCGTCGGCGTCGTCTCGTGCATCTTCCCGTACGCCTCCGCTCGTTCCTTGTTGCCGCGATCGCCGAGATATCGGAACGATTGCGGCTGGCTGAAGCTGATGCCCGGGCTGAGCCGTCCGTTGAGCGCGCGGGGAGTCTGACCCGTTCCGAGCGAAATGGCCATCGGAGGATTCGGCGCGTCTTTGCACGCCAGATCGCAGTATCGGCCGATCCAACCAAACCGGCTCTCCTTGGCCGTGCTGTTGCTGCGCGCTTCGTTGTCGGCGAGATGCCAGATGTCCATCGACGTGAAGTGGCTCTGATTGGGCGTCGGATAACCGACCGCCTGCACGGCCGCGAAATGGCCCGCGTCGAGCAGGTTTTTGAAGGCCGTGAGGTTTGGATGCAGACCGGAATAGTCGTCGATCTTGAGCACGTCGCTCTCCGGAATGCGCGACGCCTGCCGGTTCTTGGCGTAGGCGTCGTCGCCGTACGGCACGATGGCGCTCAGGCCGTCATGGCCGCCGCTGAGCTGGAGCACGACCAGGATCTTCTGATCGGAGACCGAACGGTCCCCCGCGAGCGCGGTGCGCACGAGAAAGTCCGGCACGACAGCCCGCGCGCCGGCCGCGATTCCCACGACGCCGAGCCCCCGGGTCAGAAACGAACGCCGCGTCGCAATGTCGATTCGGGACGTCATACGCTATCCTCCACTCGTCTCGCACAACACGCGGTGTGCGCGCCATGCGTTTCTCGCGCCACGGGTCACGTGCACTGGAACTCGGGCATACTCATCATCAGAACCAGAATCGTCCGCAATCTCGCGTTCACCTGGGCGCGCTGGCCGCTCCAGTCGGCGCTCGGCGGAAGGCCGCCCAACCGATCGATCAGGATCTTGCGTTTTTCGTCCGGCAGCGGCACGGCGAGGCAGCTTCGCGCGAGATAGTCGACCACTTCCTCGGGCGAATTCAACACGCGGCCCTCGAGCGCGCCGACCAGATCCAGGCCCCGCGGTTGGTTCGGAACGGCGATATTGTCGATCAGATCGGCGATGCCGTTGTAACGGACGAACACGCGGTTCGCATTCACCCAATACTCGCCGCCTTCCCATCCCTTGACGTTGGGAGGCCCATAAAGTTCCTGGCCCATGGCCGTCATTCCCGCGCTGAGCGGTCCGTAGGCAACATCCCGGATGCCGAGGTCCCGGAGCGTTCCGACGACGAGTTGCACGGGGCTCTTGATCTGCGTCGCGACGGCCGACTCGCTGTAGAACTCCCGCGACATGAACAGATTCTTGAGCATCGGCCGCAAGTCGTATTGATGCGTCCGGAGTACGCCGGCCAAACGCGTCACCGTTTCCTCGCTCGGCGCATCGTGCGCGAAGAACCCAAAAACCTTGCCCGCGATGAACGGCGCGGTGAACGGCTGCTGGAGGATCAAGTCGACGAAATCGTCGCCCGCGAAATCGCCCGTGCGCCCGAAGATCGTTTTGTTTTCGGTGTCGTGCCGGGAAACGACGAACCGGAACTGCCGCGTCGCCGGATCATACGTATATCCGGTCAACGCCCGCGCTCCTTCCATGATGTCGTTTTCGGTGTAATTACCCTCCCCCATCGCGAACAACTCCATGATCTCGCGGGCGAGGTTTTCGTTGGGGCGGCCCTTCACATTGCTGTTGTTGTCGAGATACCGCAGCATGGCGGGATCCTGAACGATGCCGTGGAGCAGCGCGGCGAAGCTCGTCACCGCATGTTCGCGAAGCAGGTCGTTTTGCATGGCGAGCGCGTAGCTGTCGCGCACCGTCTGGTATTCGGTCGCGAAATGTCCGTGCCAGAACAGGACGAGCTTTTCCTCGAGCGGACGCGGGGTGCGCACCATGCGTTCGATCCACCAATCGCGGAGCGCGGCCTGCTGCCGCGTATCGGCGTTGCGCCGCCGATCGGTCATTTCCCGCTGCCGCATGGACGCCAACCGGTTTTCGTTGGGGATCGCCGGTTCGGGGAGCACGGCGTGGAACGGGAGATCGAGCGCTTCGATCCGATCGTAGTCGACGAGGTACTCGACGGCCGCGTGAAGGCCCATCGCATGCAGCCGTTCGATTTCGTCGGACGATCCGCCGAAACCCGCGCGCACGAGCAGATGGCGGGCCTTGGCGTAATCCCACTGGTCGGCGGGAAGGAGGGGCAACCCGCTTTGGACGAGCGCGAGTGTTTCGTGGTAGCGCGCGAGGGACTCGCGGATTCGGGGCCCGATCTTCTCCAATTCCTCGCGGGTCGCACGCTCCTCGGCGGCGGCCGATTCGACGGCCGCGGTCGCGGCGGCGACCGCCTGTTCGGCGGCCGACCGCTTGTCGGCGGGCGCGTCGGCGGCGAGTATTTCGGCGGCGGCCTTCGCGGCACCGAGTTTTCCCCGCGCCGTTTCGACCGCGGCGGCGCGTTGGGGCAAGAGGCGTTCGGCGGCCGTCCGGTCGGCGACGGCCTTTTCGTGCGCCGCCCGCTCGAGGTCGATCGCCTGGGTGAGCGCGGCGGTCTTGAACGCGTCGATCGTTTGATTGGCTCTGCGGGCCGCGTCGGCGTCGAGCGCGGGACCGCCGTTTTTCGCGGCCTCGACCTTGTCGATGAGCGCGAGGACATCCTTGCCGGCCGCCAGTTCGGTCGTGAGGGCCCGCAACGACACGTCGATCGACCGGGCGGCCGTCACGGCGTTGGCCTGATCGCGTTCGGCGCGATCCTGGGCCGTCCGCGCCGTTTCGGCGGCGCGTCCTTTCGCCGTATCGTCGGGCGCCGTTTTGGAGGCGTCGAGCGCGGCCTGCGTCGCGCCGCGCGCCGATTCGGTCGCCGATTTCTTGTCCTCGAGTACCTTCTGAGCGTCGGCCAAATCGGCCTTGGCCTTCTCGATCGCCCCCTCATCGCGGGCCACCTTCTCCCGTACGGCCCGATCGGTGAATTCGCCCTTGCGCGCCGCGTCGTTCGCGGCGACGTCGGCGATCGCCCTTTCGAGCGCGGTTCGGCGAGCGGCCACGCGGGCGGTCGCTTCCTTCAGCGCGGCGGCTTTGACGGCCGAGATCTTCGCCGACTCTTGCGCGGCCGCCATCTGTTCGGCGGCGGCTTTTTCGGCCGCGACCGCGGCGGCGAGCGCCTTTTCGGCGGCTGCCTTGTCGGCCGCCGCTTTCGCCGCGGCCGCCTCGGCACGCTTCACCGGATCCTCGGCCGCCGCCCCGCTCGGCTGCCAACCCCGCGCTTCGCCCGCCGGTGCCGCGAACGAGGCGAACACCGACGCCGACAACACCATCGCGATCGCCGAGCGCGACGGCCCGTTGTCACCTCCCGCCATCGCGGACAAACTCGACCGACCGACGCCCGCGTCGCCCTTCCATCGGTCCCTGCCGTCGATCCGGGCCGCCATTCGGGCCGCCATTCGGGCCGCCATTCGGGCCGCCATTCGCGCCACGCTCGATTCTTGCTCGATCGCTCTCATCGAACGCCTGCCTCCACCGACATGTTTCCAAACAGGGGCTCCAACACCGTCATCTTCTCGAAACGCGCCGAGCGCCCGGCGAACGTGATGCGCCGATGCCGGGGAACGCGGATCCGCCCCCTCACCGACCCCATCTCGTGAACATTCGCAACCATGCGGGCCTCGATAAGGTGGCGGGTGCCGTTGTGTTTGGCGGCGGAACATTCCTGTTCGCGCGAAAACGGGCGGGTGCCCGATGGGTGTGTCGAACCAGGCGGGAGTGTCGGTCGGCGAACGTGCCCGCCGTTTCCCTGCGGCTCGGCAATCGTCGCACAAAGTCGACTTTGTTTATTGTGTTTACGTATACACCCGCGCGATTCAAATGTCAACCATGCGACGGTCGGCGGCGCGTCGACTGCTAGCGGAATTCCGAAAGGCCGGTTACCGGATCGGGAGTGGTCACTGGATTCGCCGCCACCGATCCGGTAAACAGGGACGGCATGGGGCGGCTTGGGTGGAGTCGGGGACCAAAAGCGACTGTCGAGGGACGACCATGCGACGCCGGGATCTGCTCAAAATGGTCGGCGCGGCGGCCGTACCGCTCGCCCTTCCGCTCGCCTCTCCATCGTTCGCATCGTTCGGACAGCCGAGACGCCCCAAGCGCATACTCTACTTCACCCGCAATGTCGGTTATTACCATTCGGTCGTCCGGCGCACGGGGGACGCGCCGAGTCATTCCGAACGGGCGTTGACGGAGCTGGGGCGGCGCGCGGGGATCGAGGTCGAGTGCACCAAGGATGGCCGCGTGTTCGACGGCGATCTCGACCGGTTCGACGCGTTCGCGTTCTACACGAACAACGATCCGACCGCGCCGAACGACCGGGGCGATCCGCCGATGACGGGCGAGGGCAAACGCCGGTTCCTGGACGCCGTCGCGCGGGGCAAAGGGTTCCTCGCATTCCATTCCGCGTGCGCGTGCTGGCGCACACCCGGGCCCGCGAAAGAGAACCGCAAGGACGTCGACCCGTACATTGCGATGATCGGGGGCGAGTTCATCGAGCACGGCCCGCAGCAGGAGGCGGTCATGCGCGTCGCGTCGCCCGAATTTCCGGGCATGCGAGGCCTCGCCCCGTCATTTCGGCTCACCGAGGAATGGTACGCGGTCAAGAATTTCGCCGACGACCTGCACGTCATCCTGGTTCAAGAGACGGCCGGCATGCGCGGCGCCTGCTACCAGCGGCCGCCTTATCCGTCCACCTGGGCGCGCCGCCACGGAGAGGGCCGCGTCTACGTCACGACCATGGCGCATCGCGAGAACGTCTGGGTCGAGGACCCGTTCCAACAGATCGTGCTCGGCGCGCTCGCTTGGATCGTCGGCGATGTCGACGCGGATCTGCCCGCGAATCTCGACGCGGTCACGCCCCGCTGCCGCGAATTGGCGACCGGATCGAACTGAGGCCCGAACGGATCCGCTCACCGCGGATCAGCTCACGTTGAGCCACGCGTCGACGTTCTTCGGCGTCCACGGCTCGCGTTGTTCGCGGGCGCGCATCGCGTTCGCCTCGGCGTCGCCGACGAACTCCTCCTTGTCGGGATCCCAGCCGAGCTTCCGTCCGAGGCGCATGGCGATATTCGCGATATGCGCGATAGAGATCGTGCGATGGCCGATTTCCGCCGGGGCGTACGTCGGCTTGTTGTTCTTGATCGCGTCGGTGAAGTCGAGATGCTCGCCCCCCGCCGGGCCGCTCGCCGCATCCCGCCGACAGATGACCGTCGGCCGGTGGGCGCGTTTCGACTCGGGGATGACGACGTCGAGGACCTTGGGATCGCTCGCGGTGAGCGGCGCGCGCCAGCCGCGGAACATCACCCAGCCCTCGGTGCCTTCGAACTTGACGCCCGGCGTCCCTTCGCTCCACGCGTGCATCGTGAGGCCGCTCGAGTAGCGATACCGCACGTCAAAGATGCCCGCCGTGTTCCAGACCGAATCGCCCGGCGGAAACGTCCCCGTTCCCTCGACTTCGACCGGCCCCGTCCGCTCGTGGCCGCTCGCCCACTGCGCCAGATCGAACAGATGCGCGCCCCAATCGGTGATGCGGCCTCCCGAATAGGCCAGGTTCCACCGGAACGTGTTGTGCACCCGCGCGGGGCAATAAGGCGCGATGGGAGCCTGCCCCTGCCAGAAATCGTAGTCGAGTTCCTTGGGGGGAGGTTGGACGGTGAAGTCCTCGTTGCCGCGCGCCTCGTTGTCCTTGGGCAGCATGACCTTGACGTGACGCAATTCACCGATGTAGCCGCCCCGCACCAATTCGACGATCTGGATATAGGAGTCGATCGACCGGTTCTCGGACGCGGTCTGGAAGACGAGTCCCGACCGGGCCGATTCGTCGGCGAGTTGCCGGCCTTCGGCGAGCGTGAGCGAGAGGGGCTTTTCGCAAATGACGTGTTTCTTGGCCCGAGTCGCCATGAGCGCGGGGAGCACGTGCCAATGATCGGGCGTCGCGACGTCGACCGCGTCGATGTCCTTGCGGTTGATCAGATCGCGGAAGTCGCGGAAGACATCGCACCGGTACGGCATGCCCAGCGCCTTGGAATAATGCTCGTTGACCCGCCGCTCCGCCTCCGCCGCGTGCCGCCCGTCCACGTCGCACACGGCGACCACCTGCTGGTCGGGATTCTCGAACATCCGATCCAGATTCCAGCTGGTACCGTGACCGCCGCATCCGATGAGCCCCATCCGGATGCGATTGCTGGGCGCGACGGTCCCCGAGCGGCCGAGCGCCGATGCGGGGATAATCGTGGGAAACAGGCCGGCCGCGGCGATCCGCTTGAGAAACGTTCGGCGGGCGACGCGGGATGAAGGAACGTTCATCACAAACTCCTCGCTCGGGATCGTTCGGTCGTGTCCAAAATCCAAAATCCAAAATCGAAAATCCAAAGTCCAAAACCCAAAATCCTAGGATCGGTCCACTCGGATCTTCATGTCGCGGTATTCGACTTTCATCGGCGGGCCCTGGTGCATTTGCAGGGCGATGATGCCTTTGCGCAGCCCCAGCCGCGGTTGATGGTCCTCGACCTCGCACATCAGGACGCCGTTGATCCAGATGGAAACGCGGGGTCCGGACGCGACGATCCGCGCCGTGTTCCATTCGAGCGGGCGCACCGAACGCAGCAGCTCGGCCTTGTCCGCGAACGTCTCGATCGCCTTCTCACCCGATTCGTTGATCCGGACCTTTTGGCCCCGTTCCGCGACCAGGCCCCTCTCGTGCTGGTAAAGGCAACCCATGTACACCCCGGCGCCGTCCATGTCGGCCTGATAACCCCACGTGTCCCACTCGGGCCGCCGCTCACTGCGGAATTGGATCCCCGAGTTTCCCTCGGCGGAGATGCGGAACGAATAGCGGAGGTCGAAGTCGGCCGGTTCCCCGCCCTTCCAATACAAATAGTGCGACCTCGCGCACGGCTTCTCCGCCGTGCTCTCCGCGAACAGGACTCCGTCCCGAACCGACCACCAGCCGGGCTGTCCTTCCCAGCCGGTCAGGTCGACTCCGTTGAACATGGCGACATACGCCGGTTGTTCGGCGCGGGCGGATGGACCATGCGTGAGGGCGATGGCCGCCATCGCGGCGGCGGCTCCGAGCGCGGCGGCGGCTCCGAGCGCGGCGGCGGCTCCGAGCGCGGCGAACGGGCGGCGGGGAAGCCGTCGAACGGGTGCGGGGCCTGGGGCGTGTTTCGCGATCGGCATTCGTCGTGCTCCGTGATGAAGGACTGTGGAGGGCCATCCGGGGACCGTCCCGCCGTATCGCGCGGGACGCCGCGGCGCATCGAGCCATCCGCGTATTATCAATCCGCGTGAATCGGATAGTTGCCGTACTTCTTGACCGTGTTGATCATCGCGACGTAGTTTTCGAACGGCACGTACTCGGGCACCGAGTTCGACGCTCCGCAGCAGTAGCCGCCGCCCGGCGCGACGGTCCTCAGGCGGAGCTTGACTTCCTCCTCGACGTCGCTCGGCGTTCCGAGCGTGAGGGTCGAGTCGAGGTTGATGTTGCCGCAGAGGCAAAGACGGCCCCGGTAGCGCCGTTTGACTTCGACGATGTCCATCGAAGCGGGCTCGCACGGATGGAGCGCGTGGAACCCGCAGTCGACGAGGTCGTCGAGGACGTCGTAGAGCTTTCCGTCGGAGTGACACAAATAGGGCAGTCCCTTCGCCCTCGTCAGATCGCCGATGCCCTTGATGGCCGGAAAGACGTGTTTCCGGAGCAAGCGAGGGCTCACGATGAGCCCCGTCGTGTAGCCGAGATCGTCGGGCATGCGTATCGCGCCGACGCATTCGAACTGCAACACGTTCTCGACGACGCGGCGCTGAATGCCGGTGACACGGTCGATGACGCGAAGCGGCAGCGGTTCGCCGGCGGCAAGTCCAATACAGAATGGCTCCATGCCCATGAGCATCCAGGGCGCGGTGAAGATGTAGCCGACGTTGACGACGACCTTCATATCGGGTGGGAGCAGACGGCCGAGCCGTTCGAGGGCCGAATACTCGAAGCTCGACGGATCGGGCCACGCGTAGTCGTCGAACGACGCGTCGTCGCGGATCAACCCTTGGCCCTCCTCGGCCCAAAGGCGCGTGTTTTCGCGTTCCTCGCGGGGATTGTAGCGCGCCGACACGGCCTTCAGCACGCCGCTCTCGACCGTCTTGGCGCCCATCAGGCCGAGCTTCTCGCCGCGCATCGTCTGGCGCATGCCCATCGTGATGTGGACATAGTCGTATCCGGCCGCCTCGGCGAATTCGACCTCGGCTTCGAGCGTTCCGGAGGGTTTGCCGAGGTACCGGCTCTTGATGTCGTCGTGGATCGAGCCTTCGAAAAGGGGAACGTAGTCGGGCTCACCTTGGCACAGGAGGGCTTTGCGAAGGTTCGTGAAGTTGGCCATCGAGTGCATCCGTTATTCGGCCGTGGTCGGGTCGATCACGCGGCGAACCTCGGCCACGCTGTCCGCGGGGAAACCGCCGAGCGCGGCGTGTTCGCGCACCGCCGCCTCGTCGGGCGCGATGTAGACGCAGTAGACCTTGTTGTCGGTCACATAGCTCTGGACCCACTGCACCTGCGGGCCGAGCCGTCGGAGGACGCCGCACGATTTTTGCGATACGGCGCGCAAGTCGTCGGCCGACAACGATCCCGCTCCCGGTATCACGCGCTCGATGACGAACTTGGGCATGCGGACTCTCCTTCCCCTGTCCGGACCCCGCTTGGGGATCCTTCGGCGTCGGCCTCAGACTATCCATTGATCGGCCAAGTTGATAGACTGGACTTGCCTTGTCAAGATCCGCGCGGGGAGCCGGTCCGTCGTACGCGGCGTTTTTTTTCGTCCGGCGAAACGACGCTCCGGTTTCGAGGACGGCGGTTTCGAGAACGGCGGTTTCGAGAACGGCGGTTTCGAGAACGGCGGTTTCGAGGACGGCGGTTTCGAGGACGGCGGTTTCGAGGACGGCGGTCTTGACGAAGGCTGTGCGCGGGGACCATCAAAACGACGAGGAGAACGAAACCATGGCGAATCGACCGATCACGAGGCGAACGGTGCTCAAGGCCGCGGCGGCTTCCGCGCCCTTGTTCGTTTCCTCGAAGGTGCTCGGACGGCAAGGTCCTTCGGCGAACGAGCGGGTGAACGTGGGCCTGATCGGATTGGGAGGCCGGTGCCGCGGACTGGTCCAGGATTGCCTTGGCGTTCCCGAAATGCGGATCGTCGCGATCTGCGATTGTTTCGAGCCCCGCATCGACGCGTTCCAAAAAGCGGCGGGAACGGGACAGGATTGGAAGGGTTACAGCGATTTCCGCAAGATGATCGAGTCGGAGAAGCTGGACGCGGTCATGGTCGAGACGACGACGCACGCGCGGGCCTGGGTCGCCTGCCACGCGATGGCGGCCGGCATGGACGCGTACATCGAGAAACCGATGGCGCTCACGATCGCCGAGGGCCGCGACATGGTGCGCGTCGCGCGGAAGCACGGACGCGTCACGCAGGTCGGTACGCAACAGCGGTCGATTCCGCTCAACAATTGGGCCAGCGACCTTGTCAAGAGCGGAGCGCTCGGCAAGATCAAGACGGTCCTCGCGCCGAATTTCGTCGGACCGGTCGCCTGGAAAGACCAACCGGGTCAGCCGCTCCCCGCGGGCGGCAGCGACACGTGGTGGGATGTTTGGACGAATCAGGCGCCGATGCGTCCGTATCACGCGGACCTGCATTACGGATGGGCGAGTTGGGACGGCTACGACGGAGGCGGCCGTTGCTTCGGCGTCACGGGCTGGGGCGCCCATAGTTACGATCAGATCCAACGCGGCCTGGGGACCGACGAAACGGGCCCCGTCGAGATCGTGCTCGAGGAATCCCCCGTGGACATGTCGTGCGGCAAGTTCGATCCGCGCAAGCCGACCGACGACGAAACGGGCGCCGGCTACTACGGCATGTGCAAGGAAGTGATCGGCCCCCGCGCGAAGATCCGCATGCGGTACGCCAACGGAACCGAATTGCGGCTCGATCTCGACGGCGATTGGGGGCCGGGCCTCGGGTGCATTTTCGTCGGCGAGAATGGGAAGATCGAAATCAACCGCGACAAGATCGCGGCCAACCCGAAGGAGCTGATCAACACACCCGACCGGCCCAAGGCTCTATCGATCCCCGAGAATGAACCGCACCTGCGGAACTGGATCGAGTGCGTCAAGTCCCGGGCGCGGTGCAACGCGGACATCGAGTACGGCCAGCGCAGCTCGTCGCTCTGCTATCTCGTGAACATCGCGCGGCTTGTCGGCGAGGTCGGCAAGACGCTTCGATGGGATCCGAAGGCCGAGCGGTTCACAAACAGCGAGGAAGGCAATTCGCTCCTCGCGCGCGAACGCCGAGCCGGCTACGAACTGCCCGTATGACGCGGGGCGCGCCGCGGTCCTGGTCGCGGCGCGGCGTCGTGTCCTATTCCGCCCGATAACCCGCCATTCCCTTCCCGCCGGCCCGCGAACGGGCGTTCCGGGCCGCGACGGGCCCTGACGCCCCGGAGAACCACCGATGATCGCGTCACGCCAGACGCCCGCCAAACCGCATGCGCCGATGGACGCGGAACGCATCGCCGAGTTCGCTGCCCTGTTCAAGCTGCTGAGCGATGGGAACCGGTTGCGGATCGTCCTTCGGATCAGCGGGCAGGGCGAGCAGAACGTGACGGATTTATGTCAGTTCGTCGGTCTTCCGCAGCCGCTGGTCAGCCACCACCTGGCCCGACTGCGCGAGGCGGGCGTTCTCGCGACGCGGCGCTCCGGCAAACACGTTTTCTACTCGGTGCGCCGCGACCGGTTCCGGCAACTCATGGCCGAACTCGCCGGACGCGACGAACGATCGTTCACCTGCGATCGGTTCCTCGAATGCGTCTTCGGCTAGCCGATCGCGGCGGCACGCTCCATGTTTCCCCGCGCCCGACGCCATGTCCTCGCGCCGCTCGGCCGGCGCCGGCGATCGATCCCGCCGATCGGCACGGCCCATCGTCCGCTACGATTGCCTTACGCCCGATTCGAGATCCGGCGGCGACGCTCCCTTCCGGGCGGTGTTCTCCGCCAACGCGCGGAGCGGCACGCGCCGAGTCCCGGCGGTCGCCTCGCCGTCAGACGATGCCGATCGGACGGACCGTGTGGCCCGGAAAGACCTCGGCGACCCGCTCGTTGCCGAGCCGGACCGCGACGATTTCGCCGAGCACGTCGCGGTAGTCGGTCGTGACGCGCACGTCGCCGGGACCTTCGAGCCGATCGGCGGCGACACCGGGCCAATCGGCGATCACGCGGCCGCCGCGGACGCCTCCGCCCAGAACAAACATCACGCCGGCTCGGCCGTGATCGGTCCCTAAACTCACGTTCTCGCGCACCCGACGCCCGAACTCGGTCATCGCCGCGATCGTGGTCCGATTCCAATCCGACGCGAGATCCGCCGCGAACGCCGCGAGACCCTGGGCCAACGCGCCGGCGAGCGAACCAAACAACGTGGCCTGCACGAAATGGGTATCCCATCCTCCGAGTTCGACGCACGCGATCTCGAGGCCGACCCGCGCGCGGATCAACCGGGCCACTTGCCGCAGAGCGTCGCCGAGTTCGCCTTCGGGATACGCCGCTCCCGAATGGGACTCGCCTTCGGACGCGTCGAGCCGATTCATGGCGGCGACCGATTCGAGCACCTGCAGTCCGGCCGCGCCGAGCTGGCCGCCCTCCGCTTCATAAAGTCGATGGAGCGCCCGGTCGAACGTCGCGCGGCGGTCCGGCGGCAATTGAATCGAGAAGGCGTCGACGCGCCGCACCGCGCTCGCGCCCGGCGCGCCGCGCAGCGATTCGGGGATCGTCTCGCCGATCGCGACCGCCGCGAGCGGCGTTCCCGACTCGGCACGCGTCCGCAAGTGCCGCGCGAGCCATCCCGACCCGGGGTTCCGACCGGCGGCGCCCCCGCGTTCCATCAAGTCCTGGGCTTCGAAATGCGAACGCGTCCGATCGTCCGAGCCGACGGCGTGGACGATGGCGAGTTGCCCGCCGTCATAGAGCGGCTTCAGAGGACGCAGCGCCGGATGAAGGCCGAAGAAACCGTCGAGGTCGATGGCCGTCTTGGAACGATCGTCCGACCGCCCATCGGGCCTCGCGATCGCGAGGCTCGGCCTGGCCGAATAGTACGCGTCCTCGGCGTGGGGCGGCACCAGGTTCAGCCCGTCCGCGCCGCCGCGCAGGAAGAGGTTGACCAGGACGCCGCGCGGCTCGGGACGTTCGGAACCCGCCATCCACAAACGCAAGGCCCTTCGACGCGTCATGCCCATCGTCGCGCTCCGATCCCGCGAAGCGTTTCTTTTCCGGGACGATTCGCCATTCGCGACTTCCGATCCACCTTGCGGTCCGCCAACAGGAGTGGCCTGGTACACGTTCAATACTTCTGGAATGCGGGCGATGCGAGTGCGAGGGCGGCGGCGAGCGGCGCATCATGGTCGTGCGTCGCGCCGCGATCCGCGGATTGCGACGGATTCGCCGCAAGCAGCCGCATCGCCTCGGCCTCGTCGGGCGCCATGCGGCGGCCCAGCACGTGCGCGGCCCAATCTCCGCTCGGATCGCTCGACGCGTCCGCTCGCCACAGCCGGGCCACTCCGGCAAGATCCACGCGCGTGCCGGGTATCCCGTTCGACGCCAACTCAATGGCGAAATTCCATCGCCACAGGAGCGAACCGAGCCAGGGTCCGGGTTCGTCGGGATATCCGTCGGGCGTCGGATAGTTGAACGGCGCATGGCCCATCCGCTGCAGCCATTCGCGGAGCCGATCGCCGCCGTCCGTATCGGCGTCGAGCGCGCGGAGCGCGGAGGCGACGAACCGGAAGGGCCGTTTGAGGCGTTGGTGCGACGGCGAAGCGCGGGGATCGCGGAAGGCGTCGGACGCGAGGATCGTCCGCACCATCGGTCGGATCGCGTAGTCGGACGCGCGGAACGATTCGGCCGCCCGCTCGATCAGTTCCGGGGGCGGCGCGTCGCCGACGAATTTGCGGCAGAGTTTCGCGGCGATGTACCGCGGCGTCGCGGGATGCCGGATGACGATGTCGAGCAGTCGATCGAGGTCCGCGTCACCGAGCCCGGCGGGGATCACCTGGCCGAGCACGCGCTTCTCTCCCCCGTCGTGCCGATCGCCGCGAAACGCCACACGTCCGCGAAACCACGACGCGTCGATCGTCCAACCGGTCAGGCAGCGCGCGGCCTCCATGACGTCCCGCTGCGTGTAGCCGCCATGCACGCCGAGCGCATGCAGTTCGAGCAATTCGCGCGCGTAGTTCTCGTTCGGGCCATCGGCGCCCGACGCCTCTTGGTTGTCCTTGCCGTCGAGATAAACGAGCATGGCGGGACTGAGCGCCGAGGCTCGCAACAAGTCCCCGAAGTTCCCCATCGCGTGCGGGCGGATGACCGCCCGATCGTCGACCGTCTTGAACCAGGCACAGTCGCCCTTGCCAAGGCTGATGTTGAAGTGGTCGGTCCAAAACCGGACCATCGTCTCGTAGAGCTGGCGCCGACTGTACACCGCGCGGAGCATCGTATGTTGGAACAGTTCGCGTTCGACAACCTGTTTGCGATATTCAAAAATGTCGCCCGGTGACGACTCGATGGTCTCGAACCGCGCCGCGCGAATCGAGCACGGCGCATCATCGATCGCCTCGTACGCGAGTTGTTCCTCGATGTGGGCGTCGATCCCCTTCGCGCGGACTTCGTCGAGCTCACCGGGCCGCCAACCGCATCCGAGCCGGTTGAGAAGACGCGCGGCGGGTTCCACCGCGTCGCCGCGCGGCAGGCGCACGTCCGCGGGCCGCGACTCGAGTCGCCGAGCCAGGAGATTCCAGGCGGGCGCGTCGGAACACCCCGACGCGAGCGCCGTGCCGGCGGCCGCGCCGAGCGTGACGAGTTGACGTCGGTCGAGCGGCATCACGCGAGCTCCTTCGCGCCGGACGGCTCGGCGGTCGAGTCGCCGTTCAATCGGCGCCCGTCCGCGACGATCGGTCCGCTCGCGGGTTCACGCATGCTGTTCGCTTGGCCCAAACGGATCTTGGCCGCAAACGCGTCGCTCGACGGACCCAAGTCGTCCGACTCGGACACAGGCCGCCGGAAGAGGGCGAGCCACGCGGCGCCAAAACCCATGAGAAGCGCGGCGGGCAAGATGACGAACCAGCCGAGAACGGGGAACAGGCACGCCAGGGCAAGGACGATCCACCCCCTCACGATCCGTCTCCAGGGACGGCTCTCGTCCGCCGGTGACGGCAGACCGACCCCGATCGATCGGGCGACGGCGGACGAACCGAACAGCGCGAACCCGGCCGTCAGCGCGGCGAGCACGCCGCCGACCAGGCCCCAAGGTCCGCCGCCTCGCAGCGTCCCCACGCTGACGGCAAGGAAGACGCCACCGATGACGAGCCCGGTCAGGAACGTGCGGCGCGGCATGGTCGACAATCGCCCGGAGGCCCGGTCCATCCAGTGCGGAAACAGGGATACGGCGAGAAGGGACATGGCCGCCATCGAAAGACCGAATCCCACGATCACGGCGAGAATGGTGAAGACCGTGGACATCGTCATGGCGCGCGACCTCGCTATTGGTAGATTGGTATTCTCCGGCGAACCGAGCGACTCCGGGGGGCCGTGCCTCGGACCGATGCGGAATGTTGACCAATCGGATCTAGTCACCTACCGTGTCGTCACCTACAGTATCGTCACCTACAGTATCGTCACCAACAGTATCGTCACCAACCGGTACCGCCGATTCTCGGCGGTGGTTTCACAATCGTGAGGGAACGTGCATGAACGTCGTCGACGGATTCCAATGCGCCATGCGGATGGCGGCCATGGTGTGCGACGGGTATTTGAGCGATCTGACGGATGAGGAGATGATGGTCCGCCCCGCGAAGGGGTGTAACCACATCAAGTGGCAGTTGGGCCATTTGATCGCGGCCGAGCACGGAATGGTCAGCGCGATCGTTCCGGGATCGATGCCCGCGCTTCCGGCGGGATTCGGAGAACGGTACACGAAGGACACGTGCGCGAGCGACAACCCGGCCGACTTCGATTCCAAGGCCGACCTGATGCGGATCCATCACGAGCAGCGGGAGGCCACGTCGCGGGTGATCGCGTCACAGACCGAGTCGAGTTTGGACCAGCCTTCTCCGGAACCGTTCGCTCATTATGCTCCGACGTGGGCGGCGTTGCTCATGCTCCAGCCGACGCACTGGCTGATGCACGGCGGCCAATGGGCCGTCATCCGCCGCAAGCTCGGCCGTGCTCCCCTCTTCTGATCGGAGCGGGCCCGAAACCGATCGACGAATGTCCGGATGCTTGTCGGGGAACGCCCGACGCGGCTCGGTTCGTATCGCCGCGCTACGGCGGGAACGATCCGGAGTCCGACGGCATTTCAGGAGCCGGAGACTCCATCTCGCCGGATTCGAACGGAGACGGCATCAAGAGCCCGCCCGAGTCCGAACCGGATTCGGGGCCCGCGTTGCTTGAGCCTTGGTTCGTCGCCGTGACGGGAGGCACGCCTCCGCCCTCGAATGCACCGGGTGACGAACCACCCGAACCGAATTCCCCGCCCGATGCGTTCGCCGCGGGATTGGTGAGGCGTTCCCGGCCGACGGACTCGAGCATGCGCTGGTAGCCCACGAGCGCCTCGTCGGCACTCATGCCGACGACCTTGGGGTCATGGACGCGCAGTTGAATCGGTTCGCCCGGCCGCATCGCCGTCACGTAGTCGGTAACGGCTTTGGCGCGCGCCGAGTCGAGTTGGTTTCGCGTCTCGACCAATTCGCTCGGCTGGTCCTGATTGTAGTTCAGATCCTGATCGTGGGCCGTGGCGAGATAGATCACGATCGGTTCGCCGGGCGTCTGGTTGCGCAGGATCTGATTCAGCAAGGAAATTCCGCTCGGATGCAATTGCGAGGACTTCGTCTCGAAGTGGTAGTTCCAAAGCGTCAGCGACAAGACGCGGCCGTTCTCCTGCTGCACACCCTTGGCGGTCACGGTCGCCTCGGCCGCGCAGTCTCCAAGGCCATGGATATCCGGAACGCTCCGCATCGCGAACGGCACGCGATGCGGGTGCGTACCGTAGGCCCCGTCGGAGATCGACGTCCGGCCGTCCCGCGCGGCGGGGCACCCCGAGAGCGCGAGGACGGCCATCGCCAGGAGGCGCCCCGCGCGCCCCGCGATTCCCCGCGGGGAATGCGGCATCGGTTGTGTCCGCGCCGTCATTTGCGGCTTCCTGTCCGGGAGTCCGTTCATTTCAGGGTGACTCGTTGGTGGGCGGTGCCGGCGTTGGCTGGGGCGCCCACATCGGTTCGGTGTGTGTTTCCGCTTGGGGCGGCGCGTCGATCATCGATCGAATGCCGCGCGGAATATCGCATGGCGTCATGGGAACTTCGATCTGCCCGCGACCGTACACCTCCCAATCCCCCGGCACGCGTGATTCGTCGCCCGGCCACCGCGCCGGTCGCTGGTGCGATTCGTATGGGCTGACGAGGCGCGGCGTCGCCATGATCAACAACTCTTGTTCCGTCTCTTCGTGCTTGATGCGCCGGAAAAGGGAGCCGATCACCGGCAGGCTCCCCATCAGCGGCACGCGCTGTACGGTCGCCGTGATCTGGTTCTCGAGCAAGCCTCCCAGGATCAGCGTCTGCCCGCTCTCCATTTCCACCGTGACCCGCATCTCCTGCTTCACGATGCGCGGCACCGACGTCGTGGCAAAGAGCACGGCGTTCGTTTCATCAAGACGGCTGACCTTCGGGCTCACGTCCAATCGGAGCTTGCCCTGCCCGAGCACGACGGGCATGAACGTCAACTCCGTTCCGAAATTCTTGAACTCGATACCCGGCGGTTGTCCCAACGACGCGGGGACGGGATACGGCTGCTCGCCTCCCACCAGGAATTGGGCTTGCTGGCCATTGAGCGTCACAAGCGAGGGATTCGCGAGGACTTTGAAACATCCTTCGCGTTGCAGGGCTTCGAGGTACCCGTAGAACGACTCCTTGTCGTGCGCGACGCCGAAGAACAACGTCGACGCCCCGGACATGACCGGCGAATTGGGGCCGCCCGCGGTCGGAAGCAACGCGCCCGCGCCGCCCGTCGGCGCGATCGCGGGCGGTTGGATCATCCCGCCGACCTGACTGCCCGCGTACCATGGCGGGTTTCCCTGCTGGAAATTGAATCCGAGCTGACGGGCCTTCGACCGCGCGATACTGGCAATGACGACATCCAACTGAACCTGCATGACACCCGCGATTCGCAGGCCGTTGATCACCGTTCCTCCGTCGGCGCTCACCAGGTTCCTCAGGAGCGTCAGGATCGGTTCGACCTCCGTCACCGAGTCGAGTTCTCCCTCGACGAGCAGAATCTTGTCGGCGACCTGGCGAATCCGCACGTTCGAATTGGGGAACTGGGTCAGTAGGATCGCTTCCACGTGTTTCAATCCGGGAACGACACGAAGCCTGTAGGAGTGAACGCCCTGATCGCCCAGGAGGGTGAGATCGAAGACGCCGAATCGTCGACCGGTAACGACAAGGAACCGCGCGTCGCCGGCCTCGGGTCCGCCAACGGGCGCGCCGAGAATGAGCAGACTTTCGTCGTGACTGACGACATATCGTCGAAACGCGCCGATCTCCGGCGGAATCCGGATACGCACCGATTCGCCGATCGCAAGGTCCATATCCGACTTCCCGGCCACCGCCGACGACGGCTGGCCGGGCGGCAACGTCGGGTCAATCGGCTCCCGCATCGGCGGAGGCAGCCCTTGCTCCCGTTCGCCCGCCGGGTCGGGCGGTTGTACCCGCGCAAGGACCGTGCGATACGACCCTTCCTGGCCCGAAGCGACCGTAGGTCCCTTGAAACCAAGCAGAACCAGGGCGACGCCGATCCGAACGTAAACGCTCGGACCGGCGCTATGCGCTCGGATTGGAACGGCATCGCGTCGCATGATTCCCCGCGTCGATGGCTCACCGCCACATAGCATCCCTATGGGCAATATCGACCGGATTTGCCGAAAAGATCAGTCGTAGGGCCTGCGGTGGACGCGGGCGATGTGCCGAATATGCCGGATCGAAGGAGCCGCCTACGCGGGCCTTTCTTCCTTTCCGGCGAGGTTGACCGAAGGGTGGCGGCCGACGCTCGGGATGCGCCTTGGACGAGGCGGACCGGCGTTTCGCGAGGGGTGTAACCGGCGTTCCGCGGGCCCGGCGGCGGTAGGCTGGGGGGGCCGCAAACTGGGGTAAACAAAAATCGGCATCTCTGCCATGCTTTGGGACGTTTCCCCCCCAAGAACCTGACATGGAGGCCGTAACGGTGAGCATCGCGGAAGATTCGGCTGCCGGCAAGCGCTTTTCGGACATTCGGGCGATGGCGGAATCGCTCTGCGATCGGGTGGAGAACGCCGCCCGGAAAGGAGAGTCGCTGCGCGACCTCGAATCGGAAGTACTGCAGTCCATACTGAAAATGGGCAAGGCTTGCGTCGACGGTTTCCTTCTCTTGCAGGGCGAGGGCGATTCGGGCGAATCGACCACGACCGGACGAAGGGAAGACGCTACATCGGTCCGATGCTCCACACGAGCGACCGCTTCGGACGATCTTTGGTCGGCACGCGTTCCGACAGTTCGTGTACTCGCCGGGAACCAACCGGAGAATTGAGCTGCGCTCGATCGATGCCCGCATGTCGCTCTCGCCCCGGATCGGTTCGTGGTACGAAATCCTGGTGGCAACCATGGATGCGAATGGCAAGCTGGAGTACGGACTATTCGGAGCAAGTTCTGCTGGGATCATGACTTCGATATGCGCTGGCCCTGTCATTTGGCCCCTGTTTCGCGCGATTGACGCATGAAGGGATGTGGGACCGGCTCTTTCAGCGCCGGGGAGCCCTCGATTGACCGTGGCTTTTCCCGCGACGGGCCGATGGCCCCGCTTCCGCTCGGCCCCCTTTTTCACTCATGGAGTCTCCTCATGAACGGTCGTGTACGAATCGCGGCGGCCGCCGCATTGGCCGGTCTCGTCGGCTGGATCGCCGTGCATGCGCAGCCCCTCCCGCCGGGGCCGCCGTCCCAAGGCGCGCCGCCTCAAGTCAAGGATGGCCTATCGATTCATGAGCCGGGCGCCCATGCGGGATATACGCTGATCACGCCGATGAACTCGACATCGACCTACCTGATCGACATGGACAGCCGCATCGTTCACGAATGGAAGAGCGACTACACTCCGGCGCTCTGCGCCTACCTGCTCAAGAACGGTCATTTGCTTCGGCCCGGCGCCGAACGAGGCATGGGCATGGACGGCCCGGGAGCGGGCGGACGCATTCAGGAATTCAACTGGGAAGGCGAATTGGTGTGGGACTACTCGTTCGGCACAGCGAAACGCCGTCCCCACCATGATGTTTGCCCGCTCCCCAACGGAAACGTCCTGGCGATCGTGTGGGACCCTCGCACCGTCGAGGACGCCGTCGCCGCCGGCCGACGCCCCGATACGGTTCCAGGGCAAATCGTGTCCGAGTGCATTTTCGAAATCAAACCGACGGGGCCCACGACGGGCGAAGTCGTTTGGCAATGGTCCGCATGGGATCATCTGGTTCAGGATGTCGACAAGAACAAACCCAATTACGGAGACGTATCGGAACGCCCCGAGCGGATCGACGTCAACTTCAGCACGCACAGGATGGACCGCATGATGGCCGATCCCAAACAATTGGCCCAATTGCGGTCGCTCGGCTATGTCGGCGGCGGAACACCGGCGGCCGACGGCGACGTCAAACCCGACCCCAACGCGCCCCGCCCGAGAAACGCCGGGAATGCCGATCCCAACGCTCGGCCCGGCGATCGACCTCGGGGCGACACGGGCAACGCGCGTCGGGGTCCGGGCGGAAACCGAAACGACGCCGCCCGTCCGGGGCCCGGTGGACCCAATGGGCCCGGTGGACCGAATGGGCCTGGTGGACCGAATGGGCCCGGTGGACCGAATGGTCCCGGTGGACCGAATGGTCCCGGTGGACCGAACGGTCGAGTCGGCGCGAGTCCGATGACCGGCGATTGGCTTCATTTCAATTCAATCACCTACAATCCCAAGCTCGATCAGATCATGGTCAGCGTCCACGAATTGAGCGAGGTTTGGGTCATCGACCACAGTACGACTTCGGAGGAGGCGGCGACGAGCAAGGGAGGTCAATCGGGGCGCGGCGGCGATCTCTTGTATCGGTGGGGGAATCCCCGTGTCTATCGCAGCGGTTCCAACGCCGATCAACGCCTGTTCGCCCAACACTGCGCGCATTGGATCGCCGAGGGCGTTCCGGGCGAAGGCCACATGTTGGTCTTCAACAACGGGAATCAACGACCCGACGGCACCTATTCGACGGTCGACGAAATCGAACTGCCCCTCAACGACAAGGGACTCTACGACAAGGACGAATACGTCGCGTTCGGTCCCGAACAGGCGACCTGGTCGTATGCGGCTCCCGACAAGGCATCGTTCTATTCGATGCTGATTTCCGGCGCGCAGCGCCTTGCCAACGGCAACACGCTGATTTGCTCGGGCAATTCGGCGGTCGTCTTCGAGGTGACTCCGGACAAGAAGATCGTATGGCAATTCAAGCTGCCCGGCGCATCGATGAACATGGCGTTCGGTCGACCGGGCGAGATCGTCCCCGAATTCCTGCGAGGCATGTTGGGACTTAGTGAATTGCAGAAGAAGGCGATCGACGGGCTTCAATCGGACGTCGACGCGCGCGTCGCCCAATTGCTCAACGAGGAACAGCTCAAGAAATTCCGCAACCCACCGCCGTTCGGGCCACCGGGATTCGGGCCCGGTGGGCCGCGACCCGACGGGCCGCCGCCGCCCGATGCGCCGAATGGCTCGGGAGCGGGTGGACCGGGCGGGCCCGGCTTCCGCGGTTTTCGACCGCCGCAGGTCGGTGAGATCATCCCCGAGTTCGCGGTCGGCCCGCTCGAACTGACCGACGCGCAGCAGGTCGCGTTGAAGGCTCTCCACGCGTTCATCGCGGAAGAGCTTGGCAGGATCTGGACCGACGACCAAAAAGGGCGGATCGACGACATGCGGAACGCCTTGGGGCGGGGCCCCGGCGGACCTCCGGGTGGTCCGCGTCCTCAAGGTCCTCCGAACGTCGCGGGCGGACCTCCAGGCGGACCTCGGCCCGGTCGTGGCGGACCCGGTGGCGGTCCGGGCGGCATCTTCCGCGTCTACCGGTATGACGTGGACTACGCGGGCCTATCGGGCAAAGAGTTGAAGCCCGGCAAGCTCTTGGCCGAAGTCGGCCCTTCCCGGCCGGTTCCTCCCGGTCCGCCGGCTGGGCCTCGGAATTAGGGAGGCGGGGTTTCGATCGATGTTTTTCGCGTCGCCGTTTGCGATGGAATTCCCGATGCCCTGCCTGTGGGCCTACATCGGGCCGGGCGCCGGATTCGCGCTCGCCGGTTCGTTCATCGCCGTGATTGGGGCCATCCTGTCGGCCGCGTCGATGATCCTGTTTTGGCCGATCCGCAGGTTGGTCCGAGTCCTCTTTCGAAAACGGCCGCCCAAGAAGGCCCGTTTTCGGCGGATCGTCATGCTCGGTCTCGATGGCCTGGATCACGGCCTGACGACGCGATTGTTGGCGGAGGGCAAGCTCCCCAACATGGCCGAGCTCGCGAGGCGGGGCGGCTTTCAACCGCTCGGCAGCACGCTTCCTCCGATTTCTCCCGTCGCATGGTCGACTTTCCAGACGGGCGTGAATCCCGGGAAGCATAACATCTTCGACTTCCTGACGCCTGACGAAAAGACGTACGCGCCGAAACTGAGTTCGGTGGAGATCCGGTCGGCGCGTTACCGGCCGTTCGCGGGCTTGTGGCCGTTCACGGCGAGCCGACCGGACATCCGCATGCTCCGAAAGAGCAAACCGTTTTGGAGCGTGCTGAGCGACTACGGCATCGTGAACTGCGTCTTGCGCGTTCCGATCACGTTTCCACCCGAGAAACTGCGCGGCGTTCAGTTATCGGCGATGTGCGTGCCCGATCTTCGAGGAACGCAGGGCACCTTTTCGCACTACACGACGCGGGCGCGCGACGAGTCGGAGAAGACGGGCGGCGAAGTGCACGTCGTGCGGCGCGCGGGGCGCGACATCGCGTGCGAGTTGCTCGGCCCGCCGCATCCGACCGACCCGGAAAAAGGGCCGCTCCGCGTTCCGTTCACGGTCCGGATCGACGGCGACGATGCGGCGACGCTGACGATCGGCGGCAGCCGCCATCGACTGAAACGCGGCACGTACACCGACTGGATCCGAGTCCGATTCCGAGTCGGCTGGTCGGTCTCCGTCCAGGGCGTGTGCCGATTCCTATTGCTCGACGCGAATCCCGAATTCAGTCTTTACGTGACGCCGATCCATATCGATCCGGAGAAACCGGCGATGGCGATCGGCTATCCAGCCGTCTATTCGATGTATCTGGCCAAGCGCCAGGGTCCCTACGCGACGCTTGGACTCGCCGAGGATACGTGGGGGCTGAGCGAGCAGGTTCTGGAGGACGAGCATTTCGCGCGGCAGTGCATGGACATCGACGTGGAGCGCGAGTCGATGTTCATGGACGGATTGGCGAAGGTCCCCCGGGGTTTTATCGTCTGCGTCGTCGACAGCACGGATCGCATGCAGCACATGTTTTGGAGATACCACGATCCCTCGCATCCGGCGCGCCCCGCCAAGATCCCCGCCGCGTATCGATCGGCGATCGAGGATCTGTATGTCCGGATGGACGGGCTTGTGGGACGCACGATGGTGAAGTGCGATCGGGACGACACGCTCCTGATGGTCCTATCGGACCACGGGTTCAACACGTTTCGCCGGGGCGTCGACTTGAACCGATGGCTCGAGGAGCAGGGCTATCTGGTCATCGACGACGCGCGCCGCGGCGAGGAATATCTGGCGGGAGTCGATTGGTCCAAGACGCGCGCGTTCGCGATCGGCCTTACTGGGATCTTCATCAATCAGCGGGGCCGATTCGAGCGGGGAATCGTCGAGCCGGGCGACGAGGCGCGGGCGGTTCGCGATGAGATCGCGGGCCGGCTCGGCACGTTGACCGATCCGCTCAATGGAACACGGGCGATCCACAAGGTGTACCAGGCGGTGAAGACGTACCGGGGACCGTACAAGGAAAACGCGCCCGATCTGATCGTGGGCTACGCGGGCGGATATCGCGTCTCGTGGGACGCCGCCGTCGGTCGGGCGAGCCGACAGGTCTTTCACGACAATCGAAAGGCGTGGAGCGGAGACCATTGCGTGGATCCGTCGGTTGTGCCCGGCGTCCTTTTCAGCAATCACGCGATCCGCTCCGATTCGGTGCGATTGCTCGATCTGGCTCCGACCGTGCTCGAACAGTTCGGCTGCCCGATTCCCGAACACATGGACGGGAAGCCGGTGGTGATCGGCGAGCGTGTTGCGGCCGAGGCCTCCCGTGTCGAAACGGAGTCGCAGGTCGCATGACCCAACATGGCGCGTCAGGTTCGGCGTCGGAATCCGCGTCCGGTTCGGTTCCCGATGCGGGTCGAGTGACGGGTTCGCGTCACGTCCTTTCGCGGCGCCGCGTCCTGTGGGGCGCCGCGGCCGCGATCGGAGCGGGCGGCGTCGGCGCGGCCGGGTACTTCTCGGGCGGGATCAACCGCGTGTCGCGCGGGCTCGGCAAGAAAGTGATCGTGATCGGAATCGACGGCATGGACCCGCGGCTTTGCCGGGCCTTGATCGAGGCCGGCCGATTGCCGAATCTCGCGAAACTGGCGGCCGAGGGCGGGTTTTCGGATCTGGCGACGAGCATTCCGCCGCAAAGTCCGGTCGCCTGGGCGAATTTCATCAACGGCGCGGGGCCCGGCTCGCACGGGATCTTCGACTTCATCCACCGGCACCCGCACGAGCAGTGCGCGCCGTTCTTCTCGGCGGCGGAAACGCTGCCGGGCGACGGGTTCCTCGAATGGGACGACCACCGACTCCAACTCGATTTCTGGCCGTTCAACCACAAGCCGCCTCGCACCGTGCTGCGCCGGCAGGGCGTTCCGTTCTGGGATTACCTCGACGCCCGCCGGATCACGTCGGTCTTCTACGATTTGCCTTCCAACTATCCGCCGAGCCCGTCGCAGTACGGCCACCATCGATGCATCTCGGGGATGGGCACGCCCGACATGCTCGGAACCTACGGGACGTACCAGTACTACGCCGAGGACGCTCCGGCGGACGCGATCGACGAGGGCGGCGGACGCCGCGCGCGGCTCGTGTTCGACGGGGAATCCGCGCGCGCCTCGCTCGTCGGGCCCGAGGACAGCCTGCTCGAGACGCCCCACCCGATCCGCGTCGCATTCGACATCCATCGCGACCGCGAGTCGGACGCCGCGATGATCGAAATCCAGGGAAACCGTATCCTGTTGAACCGGGGGCAATGGAGCCGCTGGGTGCAAGTCGACTTCGCGCTCTCGACGCCGCGACCGTTCCCGACCCAACACGCGGGCGGTATTTGCCGGTTCCTGCTCCAAGAAGTCGCTCCGAATTTCCGGCTCTATGTCACGCCGATCAACGTCGACCCTTCGCATCCGGCCGTTCCGCTCTCCGAACCTCCGTCGATGATCCAGGCCATGGCGAAGGAACTCGGCCTGTTCTATACCACGGGGTTTCAGGAGGACCACAAGGCGCGCTCCAACGGCGTCTTCAACGACGACGAATTCCGAGCGCAGGCGACGATCGTGCTCGAGGATCGGCTCGCCCAATTCGAATACGCCGTCGACAACTACGACGACGGCCTGCTGTTCTTCTATTTCTCGAGCAGCGACCTGCAGTCGCACATGTTCTGGTGGAACGGCGACGAGAATCCGACGCATCCGACCCGGGCGACCGGAGAGGCGGCGGCCCGGTTCGAGCACGTCAAGGCCCTCTATCAACGGCTCGACGGCGTCATCGGCGACATCCACGACCGCTACGGCGGAAAGGCGACGATTCTCGTGATGAGCGACCATGGATTCGCGAACTTCGGCCGGCAGTTCAACGTCAATGCGTGGCTGAGGGATTTTGGATATTTGAATCCTCGCGAATGCACGTCGATCCTGACCGACGTGGATTGGTCCCGAACCCGAGCCTACGGACTCGGCATCAACGGACTCTATCTGAACCGGAAGGGCCGCGAACGCGACGGCATCGTCGAACCGGGTGAGGAACAGGAGAAGCTCACCAGGCAGCTCATCGCGCGGCTTCAATCCGTGCGCGATTTCAACGGCGCGAAAGTGATCCGGAAAGTGTATCGGTCGAGCGAGATCTACTCGGGCGACGCGACCGCGCTCGCCCCCGATCTGATTATCGGATACGCGCGGGGCTATCGGGCGTCCTGGGAAACGTGTCTCGGCGAGCTCACGCCCGACGTGCTCTTGGACAACCCGTCCGCGTGGAGCGCGGACCACTGCGCGGATGCGCTCGAGGTCCCCGGCGTGCTGTTCTGCAATCGTTCCATTCGCGCGAAGCAGCCGTCCTTGATCGACATCGCGCCGACGATCCTGGGCGAGTTCGGAGTTTCCGTGCCCGATTCGATGACCGGGCACGGCGTCTTTGAGTCGTAGTTCTTGAATCATCCCGATTGTGAATTGGTGGAGACGCTTCGAGACGCCGATTCGTGGGCGCGGCGAGTCGTTGGCACGAGTGATCAATGGCACGAGAGGTTTTTGGAATGAGCAAGGTCCAGATTGACGCGAATCTGTACGAGCGTGCGAAGCAGGCCGCGGCGTTGGCGGGCTACAGCAGCGTCGACGAACTGATCGCCACGGCGATCGAGAATGAGTTGAAGCGGCTTGGCGAGGCGGATGCGGAACGGCAGGTCGCCGAGCAGCTCCGCGGGCTTGGGTATATCGAATAGCGCGAGGGCGGCTCGCCCATCGGATCGTCGAATGCTCACTCAACTTCTCATCGCGTTGAACGGACTTGCGAGCGCGGTCGCGAAACCGCTCCTGATGCCCGTCGCGTGGTGTCCCGGCTGGCTGTCGATCACGGCGATCGGCGCGGTGACCGGCATCGCCATGCTCGTCGCGTTCAAGTACACGTCGAACCAGTCGGCGATCCGCGCGACGCGCGACCGGATCAAGGCGAACCTGCTGGCGCTCGCCCTGTTTCGCGACGACATCCGCGTTGGCCTGCGTTGCCAAGGCGCGTTGCTGCTCGGCGCCGCGAACCTGTTGATCCTCTCGATCGTCCCGATGCTCGTGATGTTCCCGCCGATGTGCCTGCTGCTCGCGCAGCTCGCCCTCTGGTACCAGGTCCGCCCGCTCGCCGTCGGTGAACAGGCCGTGGTCACCGTGCGGCTCGCCGAGGATCGGTTGGATCGGCTTTCCGCGGTCCAGATGGGTCCGTCGTCGTCCGCGCTGTCCCGAGTCGGACCGATCCGCGTTCCGGCGCAGGGGATTGTGTGCTGGAGCGTCGAGGCCCGCGAGCCGGGCCTCCATCGACTGGCATTCGATCTCGACGGCGCCGTTTTTTCGAAGGAGCTTTCGGTGGCGGTCGGCGGCGCGTGGATGCCGACGAGCATGAAGCGGCCCGATCGCGGCCTGTTCGAATTGCTGTTGCATCCGCGCGAGCGGCCGTTCACCGAGGCATCGCCGGTCCGTTCGATCGAGATCGAGTATCCGGAGCGATCGTCCTGGACGGCGGGAAGCCGTACATGGCTGGTCTATTGGTTTGTCATTTCGCTGGCGGCGGCGTTCGCCGCGCGCCCGGTCTTCGGCGTGCACATGTGAATCGGAGTGCGGCGAATGGGAATTGAAACCGAGCTGACGATCGTGTCGGGCCTTCCGCGATCGGGCACATCGCTGATGATGCAGATGCTCGCGAGTGGAGGCATGGACGTCGTGACCGACGCGATCCGCGCCGCGGACTCCGACAATCCGCGCGGGTATCTGGAATACGAACGGGTGAAGAAGACGAAGGAGGATCCTTCGTGGATTCCGGAATCGCGAGGCAAGGTCGTGAAGATGGTCTCGTCGCTGCTTTACGACCTGCCCGACTCCGAGCGGTGCCGCGTGGTATTCATGCGGCGGGAGATCGACGAGGTGCTCGAGTCGCAGGAGAAGATGTTGCGGCGACTCGGGCGGCCGTCGGCTCCCGCCGACGCGATGCGCCGTTCGTTCGCAATCCATCTGGAACGCCTATTCCGCTGGCTTCCGACCCAACCCCGCCTGTCGGTGCTTGTGGTGAACTACAATCGGCTGATCGCCGATCCGCGACCGGAAATCGAGCGGGTCGTCGCGTTCCTCGACGGCCGCCCCGACCCGGCCGGCATGCTGACCGCGATCGATCCGACGCTCTACCGCAACCGGGTTTCGCCAACGGTTGCGTGAGGCCGACGTAAGCGAACCGTTCGACCGTTGGGCGAGAGCGCCCCTATCGCGGACTACTTCCAAAGCTGACCGATATCGGTCATGAAGTAGCGCGCCGTTTCCTCGGTGATCCGGCCGTCGAGAAAGAGCCGTTTGACCGATTCGTCCAACGGGAGCATCCCTTGCGACCGGCCCGTTTGGATGGCCGTGTCGATCGATTCGAGTTTCCCGAGCCGCACGGCGGCGGCGACCGCCGAGCTGGCGAACAGGATTTCGAGCGCCAGCTCGCGTTTGCCCGTCGGATCGGAGCTCGGCAGCAGGTGTTGGCTGACCACGGCGCGGAGGCTGAGGGCGAGTTGCGACCGGATGTCGGATTGGGCCGCCTGCGGGAACAGGTCGGCGAACCGCGAGACGGCCCCTTTCGCGTCCCGCGTATGGAGCGTGGAGAAGACCAGATGTCCCGTCTCGGCGGCGCTGAGCGCCAATTGGGCCGTTTCGCGGTCACGGATTTCTCCAACGAGGAACACGTCGGGATTCTGGCGAAGGCCGTACTTCAATCCGTCGGCGAACGTCGCGACGTCCCGCCCGACCTCGCGCTGCGAGATCATCGAGCTGCTCGACACGGGGAATACGTATTCGATCGGTTCCTCGATCGTCACGATCCGGACGCCGCCCCGCGCGTTGAAGAGGTTGATGATCATGGCGAGCGACGTCGACTTGCCCGCGCCGGCGACGCCGGAGAACAGCACGAGTCCGTTGCGGAACGACGCCAACCGCTCGGCGATGTCCCGGGGAAATCCGGCCCACGCGAATTCGGGGATTCCGTCCGGAATGACCCGAAAGCACGCGCCGACCGCGTCGCCGCCGCAAAAGAAGTTCGCTCGGAACCGCCTCGACCTACCGTCGATCTCGCGTTGCAAAGCGAAATCGAGGTTCCTGGCTTCGAGAAACGTCGCGAACGCGCCGCGGGGACAGACCGATTCGAGCGCCGCCCGGGCCTCGTCGGCGTCGAGCGGTGCGGGTCGGAGCGGTTCAAGGCGGCCATGAACGCGCAGCGTCGGCGGATGGGCCACGACGAGATGCAGGTCGGACGCCCCGGCGCGCGCCGCTTCGATGAGCCATGTATCGATCGAGTCCAAGGCATCGCTCCGGGAGCGCGGCGCGTTCATCGCGAGGCCTCCCCGCTCGACGCGAGCTCGCCGCCGACCGCCGCCGGCCGGGCCGGTTCGCCGGCCGGTCGTCCCGAACGCGCCGTCGGCGAACGATCGGCGCGGTACGCCCCGATCCGCGCCAACCGTGCCAGCAACGCGCCGAGGTCATCGAGATACGAATAGATGACGGGGACCGCGAGCAGCGTGAGCAAGAGGGAGAGGGTCTGGCCGCCGACGGCGAGCACGGCGATCGAACGCCGCTCCTCCGCGCCCGGTCCGGTCGCGACGAGCAGCGGCAACAGGCCGGCGACGAACGAAATGGTCGTCATCAGGATCGGGCGAAGGCGGTCGCGGTTGGCCCGCAGGATCGCTTCGGTGCGGCCAAGTCCCCGGGCGCGCAGCGCGTTCGTATGATCGATCTGCAGGATGGCCGCCTTCTTCACCACGCCGAAGAGCACAAGGATGCCCAGCGCGGAATAGAGGTTCAGTGTTTCCCCGCCCCAATGCAGGCTGATCAGTCCGAATGGAACGGCCAACGGAAGCGACAACAGGATCGTGAACGGATGGACCAGATGCTCGTACTGCGCGGCGAGCACGATGTACATGAAGATGAACGAAAGCACGAAGGTCCAGACGAAATCCTCGAGCGTCCGTTCGAGTTCGCGGCCCCTTCCCAAGACGTGGATTTCATAGCCGGGCGGAACGCCCAGTTCGGCCGACGCGTCCCGGAGCGCCTGGATCCCGTCGGCCAGCGCGTGCCCGGGCGCGACGTTGGCGCGGACGGCCACCATCCGTTCGCGGTCAAGCCGGTCGATGCGCGCGGAGGCGAAACCGAACCGAAACGACACGACGTTGTCGATCCGGGCGAGCGACGGACTTGGGTCGCCGGCCGCGGCGAGCCGGTTCACCCGCTTGATCGCGGCGGGGTTGGTGCGGACAAACAACCGCGAGATCGACTCGATGTCGCGCCGGTCGATCCCCACGAGCCTCAGTTCGACATCGTACGCGTCATCGGCGCGCTCGTCGCGGTACCGCGACACGCGGTCGTCTCCGCCCACGGCGACCCGGAGCGTATCGGCGATCTCGCGGACCTCGATGCCGAGCGCCGCCGCCCGCTCGCGGTCGATGTCGACCAGCAGTTCGGGCTTATCCAGCCGCAACGTCGTGTCGACATCGACGATCGAGGGGATTCCGAGCGCGCGGGTACGGAGTTTCTCGCTGAACTCGGCGAGCCCGCGCATGTCGGGCCCGGTGATCGAGAAGTCGATGTCGACGGGCGCGCCTTGGCGCAAGGACGTCAGATTGCGCACCGATATCCGCAAGTCGGCGAATTGTCCGAGCCGCCCGCGCACTTCGGCCATCTTCTGCCCTTGGGAAAAGTTATCCCGCCAGGCGGCCGCGTAGTCGCCGGCGCGGATCCCGTTCCAGAATCGCTTGAGGGAAAACGTGCGCAGCTCGATATCCCGCAGCCGAACGAACAGCTCGCCCCGATTGACGCCGCCGAAACCCCGCGTCCCGACCGACGTGAGAATGAGCTCGACGCCCTCGATCGCCCGCACCTCGGCCTCGACGCGCCGCAACGCCTCATTCATCGCGAGAAGACTCGCGCCCTCTCCGGCCAACACGCCGACTTCGAACTCCGATTCATCGACGTTCGTCGGGATATAGTCCTGTTTGACGATCCGATACAAATGCGCGTTCGCGAGAATCACGCCGATCGACAGGGCGAGCACGACCCAGCGGAACCGCATGGAGAACCGCAGGCACAGCATGTAGGCCCACTCGATCGCGCCGTAAAGGCCTCGGCGCGACGCGGGGGCCGCGCCGGACGCCGTGACCGGCCGAAGCATGCGGCTGCACATCATGGGCGTCAACGTGAAGCTGACCAACATCGACACGAGGATCGCGACGGTCGCCGTGATGCCGAACTCGAACAACATGCGCCCCGTCACGCTCGAAAGGAACGACACGGGAAGGAAGACGATCGCGAGCGACAACGTCGTCGCCAATACGGCCAATCCGATCTCACGCGTTCCCTCGATCGCAGCGCGGACCGGATCCACTCCCTTCTCTTCAATGCAATGGTAGATGTTTTCGAGCACGACGATCGCGTCATCGATCACGACGCCGACCATCAGAACGAGGGCGAGCATCGTGACGTTGTTGAGCGTGAAGCCGAACCAGCGCATGAACGCGAATGTGGAGATGATCGAGGCGGGGATGGCGACGGCCGCGATCCAGGTCGATTTCCAGGATCGCATGAACACGAGCACGGTCAGGCACGCCAGGATGCTGCCCGACACAAGGTGCCCTTCGATTTCGTGCAGGGCGGCGAGGATGTAGCGCGACTGGTCCTGCAGGACGGCGACCCGGACATCCGAAGGAAGGAGCGCCTCGCATCGCGGCAGTCGGCTCTTCACGCCCTCGATCACCTCGACCGTGTTTTCGCCGGACTGGCGCTGCACCTGGAGGACGACCGCCGGTTCGCCGTTGAGCCGGCCGATGGTGCGGACTTCTTTGGTGCCGTCGACGACTTCGCCGAGATCGCTGAGCCGCACGGCCGTGCCGTCGACCGTGGCGACGACGAGGTTGGCGAAGTCGCGCGCGTGGGGCACGCGTCCGAGCGTCCGGAGCGCCCGCTCCCGAATTCCCTCGTCGACCCGGCCGCCGGGGACTTCGGCGTTTTGCCGCGCGAGCGCTTCCCGCACCTGCAGCACGGAGATGCGGTGCGCGGCGAGCCGATGCGCGTCGACGTTGACCTGCACGGCGCGATCCGCCGCTCCGGCGATCGAGACCCGCCCCACGCCCGGCGCCGATTCGATGACGTTCTTCACGAACCGATCCGCCAACAGATACAACTCGCTCGACGTCCGTTCCCCCGAAAGGGCCAAGGTGAGGATCGGCGAGGAATCGGTATCCTGTTTCTGAACGACGGGAGGATCGACTCCGGGAGGCAGTCGGTTCAGGACGCTCGCGACCGCGTCGCGCACGTCCTGTACGGCCGCGTCGAGGTTACGGCTCAGGTGGAACGTCACGATGACGAACGAACTGCCGTCCGAGGAGATCGAGCGGAGTTCATCGATTCCCGCCACCGTGGCGATCGCGTCCTCGAGTACCTGCGTGACTTCGGATTCGACCTCGGTCGACGCGGCGCCGGGATAGATCGTGCGGACGTAGATCGACGGCAGGTCCATGCTCGGAAATCGATCGACGCCCAGGTTCGGGAACGCGGCGATCCCGGCGACGACGAGCGCCATCACGAGCATCAGCGCGAAGACGGGGCGCCGCACGCAGATTTCCGCGAGCCAGTACACGAACCGATACTCCGTGGATTGGGGGGGGCGGGCCGCGTCACGAGCCCGCGTCCGACGTCCGTTTGGGGGCGCCGGATGCCGGTGGAGCGGCCGCGTTGCCGTCCGATCCGCCCGCGATGCGCGGACCGCCATCCGATGTCCGAGGGTGGACGGGTCCCGCGCGGCCTTCGGACGCGACCGCGATGATCCGGTCGCCCTCGCGAAGGCCAGCGACGATTTCGGTCCGTTCCTCGCGTCGATCGCCGGTTCGCACGACGTGCTCGCGCGCGACTCCCTCGCGCACGATCCAGACCTTCTCGACGCCCGCGAACTCGGCGATCGCCGAGTTCGGCACGACGATCGCCGTCGCGTCGGGATCGATCTCGACATGCGCTTCGGCGAATAACCCCGCTCGAACGTCCTGGTTTCGATTCTCGACCCGCGCTTCGAAGAGCAGCGCGCGGCTGGATTCCTCGACTGCCGGGCTGATGCGATCGATGGCGCACCGGCGCGGTTCGTTGTGGCCTTCGATCCAAAGAAGGACGTGTTGCCCGACGCGAAGGCGTCCGGCGAGCCGTTCGGGCACGGCGCCTTGGAATCGCAGCGAATCGGTTCGCACGAGCGTGAAGAGCGGCTGGCCGACCTGAACATAGGTGCCCGGCGCGATGTGGCGTTCCCGCACGAATCCGTCGAACGGAGCGAGTGTCTTAGCGTCCTTGAGTCGTTGTTCGGCGAGATCGCGGTCGGCCGCCCGCACGGCGATTTGCGCGATGCGTTCCCTCGCCGCATTCAACGCCGCCGCGTGGCGCGATTCGGCCACTTTCACGGAAACCTCCGCCTGTTGCAGTTCCTCCTCGCTCGCCGCATCGCGATCGCGCAGTTGCCGGATGCGTTCCTTCCGGAGCACGGATTCCTCCCAAACGGCTTTCGCCTCCCGAACCGGAGGCGACGCCTCGGGATCGAGCGACGCGTCGGAACGCCCGGGTTCAAGACCGATTGCGGCCCGGGCCTCTTCGAGTTGGGCCGTCGCCTGCGCGAGTTGCAGTTCGAGATCGCGTTCGTCGAGTGCGACGAGCCGTTCATTGGCCGAAACGGCGTCACCCAGATCGAACAGCACCGATTCGACGCGTCCGGCCACCTTGGCGCCGAGCACGGTCGTTTCGTAGGCCGCCATGTTGCCTTGTGCTCGGATCACCGTCGGCCAGGGAACGGGCGCGACGTCGAGAAACGCCGATACGGCGACGGTTTCCTTCCGTGGCGCGGCGGCCGACGCGGCCGCGTTCGGCGCCGAGCCCGATTGCTCACGCGGTCCGCATCCGATCATCGATCCGACGAGGACCGCCCCGAGCGCGATCCGGGCGGTCGAACGATCATGACGGCGTCGGTGTGGACGAACGGCGAGCGGCATGCGGCGGATCCGGTGGGAATTCAAGCGGGAGCTTCCAGTCGATATCATGCGCCACGCCGAACCCGATTCCTAGAGCATGCCCGCCGCCAACGAGGAGGTTTTCCCGAATGACGCGCGCCCCAAACGATCGAACGTCGTCGGTGTTCCACGTTGTGCTGGCGAGCTTTATCGGAACCACGATCGAATGGTACGACTTCTTTCTCTACGGAACGGCCGCCGCGCTCGTGTTCAACAAGCTGTTTTTCCCGAACATCGAACCCTGGGCCGGAACGATGGCCGCCTACGGCACCTATGCGATCGGATTCTTCGCGAGGCCTTTCGGCGGAGTCCTTTTCGGCCATTTCGGCGACCGGATCGGGCGCAAGTCGATGTTGGTCACGACGCTCATGATGATGGGAATCGCGACGTTTCTGATCGGCCTGCTACCGACCTACGGCGCGATCGGCATCGCGGCCCCCGCCTTGCTCGTACTGCTCCGGTTCGCGCAGGGAATCGGTGTCGGAGGCGAATGGGGCGGCGCCGTATTGATGGCCGTCGAGCACGGCGACGGAGGTCGGCGGGGACTTTACGCGAGTTGGGTGCAGGCCGGGGTTCCGGCCGGCCTCTTGCTCGCGACCGGCGCGTTCGCCGTCTGTTCGCGGTTGTTCACACCCGAACAATTCCTCGACGGCGGATGGCGCATTCCTTTCCTCCTTGGCATCGTCCTGCTCGGAGTCGGCATGTTCATTCGGGTGAGAGTATTCGAGAGCCCGGTTTTCGCGGCGGCGCGGAACGCGGGGAAGGCCGAGGCGATCCCGGTCCTCGGCGCGTTGCGGCGCCACCCCCGCAATGTGCTGCTGGCGATGGGCGCTCGTTTCGCGGAGAACGCGTCGTTCTATATCTTCAGCGTATTCGTCTTGACCTTCGCGACGCAGGCGAGGAAGGTCCAAGAGTCCGAAGTCCTCGCGGGCGTGCTCATGGGCGCGAGCGCGCAGTTCGTCGCGATTCCCCTGCTCGGCGCCCTTTCGGACCGGGTCGGGCGTCGACCCGTTTATCTTGCCGGCGCCGCGTGTCTTGGCCTTTTTGCGTTTCCGTTCTTCCGGCTCGTCGCCACCGACGAACCTCGACTCATCCAAACGGCGATCGTCATCGGATTGCTCATCCATGCGATGATGTACGCGCCGCAGGCCGCCTTCTTCTCCGAGCTTTTTGGAACACGTGTCCGGTACTCGGGCGCGTCGATCGGCTACCAACTCGCCTCGCCGCTCGCCGGCGGCCTCGCGCCGCTCATCGCGACCGCCCTGCTTCGAAAAAGCGGCGGGGATCCCGCGCCGATCGCCGTCTATTTGATCGTGATGGCCGCCATCACGCTGGTTTCCGTGGCCCTGGCCTCCGAGACGCATCGCCGATCGCTCCACGACGACTCCTAGCCCCCCCGCCCCTTGAAAACGTCCGCTCGGCGAAGCCCGCGGGCGATGCTAAGATGGAGTCGCGCGGGCGGTCGGCTATGGAACCGACCGCCGGCTCCGATCGATGAACAACCGGGTTCGCGCCGTTGGCGGGGCGCATCGGGTCGCGGGGCGGGGGAGGGAGCGGTATGGGGTTCGGCGACTATACGGCCGACGATTTCGGGCACAGCCCGTTGATGTTCTACTTTGAGGTCACGCAGGCGTGCGACCTGGTCTGTCGGCATTGCCGCGCGTCGGCCCAGGAGATCGCGCATCCCGGACAACTCACCACGGACCAGGCCCGCGCGCTCATCGATCAGATCGCCGCGTTTCCGAAACCGCCCTCGCTCGTCCTGACGGGCGGCGATCCGCTGAAGCGCCGCGACCTCTTCGAACTGATCGCGCATGCGGCCGAGTGCGGACTGCACGTTGCGTTGACGCCGTCCGCGACGCCTCTCGCGACCCGCGACGCGCTCGAACGGGCCCAAGCGGCCGGAGTTCGGAGGATCGGTGTGAGCCTGGACGGCGCCGACGCGCCGACGCACGACGCGTTCCGAGGGTGGCAAGGCAGCTTCGATCGCACGCTCCTGATGATGGCGGATGCCCGCTCGCTCGGACTCCCCGTCCAGGTGAACACCACCATTTCGCGGCGCAATTTTCCACAACTCGATGCGATGGCGGACCTCCTTTCCACCCAGGGGATTGCCATGTGGGCGGCGTTCTTCCTGATTCCCGTCGGCCGGGGCGTTCTTGAGGAACGACTCCAGCCGCTTGAATATGAGATCGCGTTCGAACGCCTTTTCCACCATGCGGGAACCCAGCCGTACGCGGTGAAGACGACCGAGGCGCCCCATTATCGCCGATTCGTCATGGAACACGGCGCGAACCCGCTCGACGGCCCCCGCGGCGGCCTCCTCGATCGGCCTCGCGGCGCGGACGCTCGGCATCGAGCGCCTTTGGGAATCGGGGACGGAAAGGGCATCGTGTTCGTCGGTCACACGGGCGAGATCTATCCCTCGGGGTTCCTTCCGCTCGAATGCGGACGCTTTCCGACCGACTCGGTTATCGACGTCTATCAAGACCATCCCACGTTCCGCGCCCTTCGGGACCCCGATCGTTTTCAACCGAAGTGCGGCGTCTGCGAGTACCGCCATGTATGCGGCGGAAGCCGGGCCCGCGCGTACGCCGCCACCGGCGATCCGCTCGGCGAGGAACCGGATTGCCTGTATCTTCCCGTCGAGTCGGCCGAGGTGATTCGCGTACCGGCGAACACGGCGACGTGACGGGAATGGCCGGTCCGTCGTTCGTCATCCCGCGATTGAGGGCTCCATGCGAATCAACCCGGTCAAGCGGAAACTGGCGTCGGGCGGCGCGTCGCTCGGGACGTTCATCTTCGAGTTCAACACGTCGGGGACGGCGAGGATCGCGGCGGGCTGCGGCGCCGAGTTTGCGTTGGTCGACATGGAGCATACGGGCTGGAGCGTCGAGTCGATCCGGCGGTGGATCGCGACGGCGCGCGGAACCGAACTGGTTCCGCTCGTCCGCGTCCCGGCGACCGAATACCACTTCATCGCGCGGGCGCTCGATGTCGGCGCGGCCGGAATCATGGTGCCGATGATGGAGTCGGCCGGTCAGGCCGCTTCGGCGGTCGCCTGCGCCAAATATCCGCCCGTCGGACGCCGCGGAGCAGCCTTCGGCATCTCGCACGACGACTATTCCGGCGGCGATATCGTCGACAAGATGCGATCGGCGAACGACGAGACGCTGATGATCGCGCTGATCGAATCGGTCGCGGGAATTGCGAACGTCGATGCGATCGCGGCCACCGAAGGCCTTGATGTCCTTTGGCTCGGCCATTTTGATCTGACCTGTTCGATGGGCATCCCGGGCCAATTCGACCATCCCCGTTTCGTGGAGTCGGTCGAGAAAATCCTCGACGCGTGCCGGCGGCACGGCAAGACGGCGGGGTTTATGGCCTCCGACGTCGATGCCGGGAAACGGCGATTCGCCCAGGGGTTCCGGATGCTGGCCTACGGCGGCGACCTGTGGCTCTATCAAACGGCCCTGCGGCACGGCATCGACGAACTCCGCCGGTCGATTCCTTGAGCCGATCGAGGTACGGATCGACGGGGGCGCGACGATGGGTCGCCGTTCAAGGCGCCTGGGTCTCGTGGGTTCGACGCGAACGGGTCCCGCAAACTCTTCGGCGGCAACGTCCAACCGCGACCGGCCGTTTTCTTGCGGAATGACGGGCCGGAACCCGCGCCGCGCGCGGTTACGGTCTTTCCGTGGGGCCATTTGTCCAAGGGACTCGGCGACGCTAAACTGACGGGAATTCGCGCCGGGTCCAACGCACGGAGAATCGCCATGGCCCATTCCCGCCACGCGCTGCTTCCCTTCCTATCGTGGTTGTTCATCCATGGCGCCGCGTTGGCTCAGGAAGCCGGCGAGGCGAAGGCCCATCCGCAGGCGAAACTCGAAACGGCGATCCCCGCCGCGATCAAGGTGCTTGAGAACAAGGACTACGTGCTCTTCTTGAAGACCTTCGCAGGCAAGGACGACCGCAAGTTCATCATGGAGAATGGCGGATTCGAGTCGTTCGCGATGGAGTGGGGCGAGTCGAAAGCGGGCATCCTGCTCAATGTGCTCAAGTCCATTCAGGACCAAGAACCCGAGATGAGGAAGGAAGGCGCCGAGGCCGTCTACAAGATACCGGAATCGGTCAAGTCCTTGGGTAAGAAGAAGGTCGTGGTCTTCGCGCGGGTCGACAATCTGTGGTACCTCTCGGATTAAACCGTTCTCCGGCGCCGGCAACCGGTTCGTTGCGCGCGGTTGGAGGTTGGCGACGTCTGGCCGGACTGGCCGCGTGCGCCATGGCCGGCGGCGTTTCCGGGTTCGGATCTTGGTTCGGACCGATCGGAAGAACGCATGAGCCCGGCGCCGCCGAAACGCGAACCGATCCCGTGCTGGGTCCGGATGCGACACCCGTCCTGCTCCAAGAGACGGGAGCCGGGGAAGGCCCCGCGTGGCATCCAAGCCTGGGGCTCATGACAAGCGGCAACGGGCACATCTATCGACGCGATCTTGACGGCAACGTGACCATCTACCGTGAAAACGCGGGCACGAACGGACTGCTTTACGATCGCGCCGGGCGCCTGATCGCATGCGAACCCGTCGCGCGGAGCGTCAGCCGATGGAACGACGACGGAACACGCACGGTGCTCGCCGATCGATTCGACGGAAAGCCGTTCAACCAGCCGAACGACCTGGCGATCGACTCGCGCGACCGGATCTACTTCACGGACCCCTGCTACGGGGATCGCTCGCGGATGGAAATGGTCGATGGACAGGGACGCAAGATCGAGGGCGTCTACCGGATCGACCCGGACGGGCGCGTGGTCCGCATCCTCGATCGCGAGGTGGAACGTCCGAACGGCATCGCGATCAGCGCCGACGACAAGTGGATGTATGTCGCCGACAACAACAACGACACGGTCGGAGGCGCGCGCAAACTCTGGCGATTCGCGCTGCGTCCGGACGGCACGGTCGATCCGGCGACACAATCCCTGCTTCACGATTGGAAGACGACGCGGGGCCCCGACGGAATCAAGGTCGACGCCGAGGGCCGTTTATTCGTCGCGGCGGGACGGAACGGACAAAACGCGCCCGCGGAAACACAAGAGCAACCAACGGCCGGCGTCTATGTGTTCGCTCCGGACGGCCAACTGCTGACCTTCGTCGGGATTCCACGCGACGAAACGACGAATTGCGCTTTCGGCGGCAACGACCTTCGGACGCTCCACGTCACGGCCGGCGGAACCTTGTGGAGCCTGCGCGTGACGACGCCCGGGCGCCCCGCGTGGCCTTCTCCCTAGCCCACCATCCTCGCGGAATCCTCACGGTCCGCGCGACGGGTATTGTTTTTCGCACGCGCGCCGTGCGAGACTAGAGGCCGTGGAGGCGATCGAGGCCAGGATGGGCCGTCGAGGGCCGCGATGCGCCGCGGGCCCTTTTCGTTGTTCGAGGTGCCGCATGACGACCGCCGTGTTGAGCCGCCCGACGCTTGTCCTCAATCGGAATTGGCAGCCGGTCGGCGTCGCGGCCGTCGCCCGATCGTTGACGCTCGTCTTCAATGGCGCCGCGATGATCGTCGATCCCGACGACTTTCGCCTCTACAACTGGGCGGACTGGTCGCGACTTACTCCCCAGGAAGGCGAACCGTGCATTCGAGCCGTCACCTTTCGACTGCGCGTTCCCGAAGTGATCACGCTCAACCACTATGATCGCATCCCGGCGAAGACGGTGACGTTCAGCCGCCGCAACATCTACAAGCGCGACAAGTACACCTGCCAGTATTGCCATGCGCGCCCGCGTTCCGACGAACTGACCATCGATCATGTGATCCCCAGATCGCAGGGAGGAACGTCGACGTGGGAGAATTGCGTGCTCGCGTGCCTGGACTGCAATGCGCGCAAGGCGAACCGCACGCCCGAGCGGGCCGGAATGCCGCTCCTGCGCAAGCCCGAACGGCCCGCGTGGAAGCCGATGTACGTATGGCACAATGTTCGCATCGCGAGCTGGTCGCGGTTCCTCAGCGAGGCCTATTGGAACGTCGAACTCGAGGAATAGCGGAGATCGCCGGTCGTGGATCCTCACCGCCGACGCCTTGTGGCTTCGGCGCGCGGACCGACCGATTCCTCGCGAACGACTTCGCACTCGGCGCGGGCCTCGCCGACAACGGCGACGCGTCCTACCACGGCGCCTTCACCGGTTTGGAATGGGCCTGGTAGGCGCGTTGCGGAGCTCCCGTTTGGCCCGCCGCCTTCGTCGTTCCCGCGCGAGACGATCCCGCGTCCCGATTGGGCGGCGCACGACACGGGGTCCGGCCCGCGCGAGTCACGGGACGATCGGACCGGGCTCGAAATCGGTCGGCGATACCCACCCGGCCCGGACTTTTTCTCCGCGCAGGTATCGCTCGTAGAATCCGCGGGTTTCCTCGTTCGCGTACGGGAACGCCTCAAAGACCCCGCCTCGCCCGTCCATGCGCGGGTCAAGCTGCTCGGTCAACTCCCCGATCATCCGCGACGCCAGTTCCACTTTCCGCGAGGCGAACCGGGGGTCGGTCGACAAATCGACCAGACAGTCGGGATCCTGTTTCAAGTGATACAATTCTTCCGCGACCCGTTTGCCGAAACATCGACGCCACGATTCGACGTCCGTTCCGGTTCTCCGAAGCGTGAGGACTTCGGTCTTGGTAGGGCCTCCGTCGCAATTGAGATAACCCGTCTCCGGATTGCAGGCGGGCCAGCGATCGGGTTCGTAATTGCGCAGATAAAGCCAATCCCCTTGGACGATGCCCCGAATCGGATATCCCTGATCGGCCGGGCGTCCGACATCATGGCGTTCCTTTCCGATCAGTACATGATCGCGGGCGGGATCGGGCGGACTATCCGAGCCGATCGGTTCGGCGAACAGGTCGCGAAGACTTCGGCCCGTGATCGGTTGCATGCCGGATTCGGACGAGGAGATTCCCGCGACGTCGAGAAACGTGGGCGCGAGATCGATCAAGCTCACGAACTCCACGACCCGGCGGCCGGGTTCCCGGATTCCCTCGGGCCATCGGACGGCGAGGGGCACATGGTTGGACGCGTCGTACGCCTGGCCTTTGACGCGGGGAAACGGCATGCCGTGATCGGACGTCACAACAACGAGCGTATTCGCGAGTTGCCCGCGTTCTTCGAGTATCGCGAGCATGCGGCCGAGATGTTCGTCAAAATGCTCGACCTCAAACGCGTAGTCCAGCATGTCCGTGCGAACGGTCTCGTTATCGGGCCAATAGGCGGGAACGCGCGGAATGTCTTGCGGTTTCTTGCCGCCCTTTCGAATGCCCGACTGGTACTCGTAGCCGCGATGGGGTTCGAGCGCGCCGTACCAGAAACACCAGGGTCGATCGGTGGGCGCGGCGTCGAGGAACTCGCGGAAATTGGCGGCGTAGTCGTTGTTCGCGATGCCCGAGGAGGGCGGCTTGGCCTTGCGCGCGTTGTGCATCGAACCGGTCATCGCGCGCGGCGCGCCCGATGCGTCGTTCGCGACTCCTGGTCCCCAGCCTTTCGCCGTCGCGCCGGCGAAATAGCCGTGTGAGCGGAGCGAGTCCACATACGTCGCGAATCGTTCGGGAAAGAAACAGATGTGGTTGCAGGCGGCGTCGAGCTGCCAGGAATTGCGCCCGGTGAGCAGGCAGGCGCGCGACGGCGCGCACTTCGCATTCGGTGTGTAGGCGTTTTGGAACAGGATGCCTTCGCGCGCGACGCGGTCGAACGCCGGCGTGCGCACCCATGGACAACCGTACGCGCCCGCGTGCCCGAACGACCAGTCGTCGGCGATCGCGACCAGGATGTTCGGCACACGCGGCCGGAGCCCTTCATCGGCGATCGCGGCCGAGTCGGCGAACATGCCGAACATGGCGAACATGGCGAACATGCATGACGCGAACAATCCGAACGTTCGCGAGCCGGAAGGGTCCGCCATGGACATGCGCCGATTCCCGTTTCGTGGCGTGCGTCGGCAAGGGCCCCAGCCATGCGACTCGCGCGATCTTGTCCGCGCCCTCGCGCCGTGTCAATCCGATATGCCGGCGGATGCCGGCCGTCGCGTTCGTCGGCCGTCATCCCTTCCGCGTACAAGGCCCTATGGGAACGATCGGTTCTCCCGGCTCCGCCAATAGCCAAGGAACTCGCGGGGCACGGTCTATTGACGGGCGGTCATGAGGCTCGGCATGCTAGTCGGTGCGAGATCCAAACCCGTTCGCTTGTTCACGAGGAGACGACGATGGGCGACAGGAAGCACCGCGCGGAATCCGGGGAGTGGCGCATCGACCGTCGCCATCTGTTGAGGACGGCGACCGCGGGTATTGGAGGACTCGCCGCCGGATCCCACGGCGCGTTCCCGCGAACGGTCCGCGCGCATCAGCCCAAGTCCAATCCGATCGTGATCGAGAACGCGCTCGAAGGAAGCGACGATTGGCAGCTCACGCGCGTGCGAACCGAACGGGACGGCGGGCTGCGGTGCCAGTGGATCGAGGGTTACTGTTCGCGGCAGAGCGTCGCGGCGGGGGATTCGCTCGACATCATGGTCTCCACCGATCCGGCCGAGAAATTCAAGATCGAGATTTTTCGGACCGGCTACTACGGAGGCCGCGGCGCGCGGCGGATGGCGACGCTTGGCCCTTTCGACGGCGAGCCGCAACCGATTCCCGAAGTCGGACCGAAACGGATCCGCGAATGCCGGTGGGAACCTTCGGTGAGCGTTCGAATCCCCGAGGATTGGCTGAGCGGCGTTTATCTTGGGCGGCTCACGACCCTTCCCGCCGACGAGAACGCCCCGTACTGGCAGTCGTACGTCGTCTTCATCGTGCGCGACAGTCGACCCGCCGACATACTCCTGCAGTGCTCGGACAATACGTGGCAAGCCTACAATCAATGGCCCGACGGCTACTCCGTCTATACGGATCCCAAGGGAAACCAGGGCCCGTGGTCCGATGTCAGCTTTGATCGACCCTACGCCTCGTATTCCCAGATCTACGAGAACCCCCTGTCGATCGGATCGGGGGAATGGCTTTGCTTCGAGTTCCCATTCGCCTACTGGCTCGAATCCCAAGGGTACGACGTCGCGTATTGCTCGAATCTGGACATGATCTCGCCCGATCGCGGCCTGAAATGCAGGACCTTCCTGAGCGTGGGGCACGACGAATACTGGGATATCCGCCAGTACGAGAGCGCGATCGCGATGCGCGACGCCGGCGTCAGTTTGCTCTTCTTTTCGGGAAATTCGGTCTGTTGGGTGAGCCCGTTCCGGGCCGGCGCGAACGGTCGTGAAAACCGGATCATCTTCCGAGGCGGACCGTACGGCGGACAGCACACGTGGGCGACCCTGCGCGAAAAAGACCACGGTCCGTTTCCCCACCGCGGTCCGGACGAAGGCTATCTGATGGGGGCTCGGAACATCGATCCCGTCAACGGCGGCGGCGATTGGATCGTCACCAAGCCCGAGCACTGGATGTTCGAGGGCACGGGCATGAAACGAGGGGATCGCATTCCCGGCTTGATCGGCTGGGAGTACCACGGTGATCCGCCAGCCGACCTGCCCGGCCTCGAAGTGGTCGCGGCGGGCACGGCGTGGCAAGGCGGCGTACGACGGCAACAGTGGACCGCGACGATCTATCCGGGGCCCAAGGGGAATTTTGTTTTCAACGCGTCGACCATTTTCTGGTGCCAGGACTTGGGGGCCCCGCCTGGGCATATGCTGCCCTGGTCGCACTGGAGCCGGCCGCACGGTCCGGACCGGCGGGTCCAGCGGATCACGGCGAATCTCCTGAATCGGGCGATCGGGCCCTGAATGCGCGATCCGGAATAAAATGTCCGCTCGTCGGGATCCGCCGCATCCGTTTTGGACTATCTTTCCCTATGGACTCTGAAAAAGGCCCATCGAGCGTCCCGGCAAGCGCCGCCTCCGGCGGCTCGACGTCGCGGCGCCCCAACGCGCTGAGACGACTGTATCATTGGGTCCTCCATTGGGCGGAAACCCCGTACGGGACACCGGCGCTTGTTGTCCTTTCGTTCGCGGAAAGCTCGTTTTTTCCGATTCCGCCGGACGTCCTGCAGATCGCGCTATCCGTCTCGAAGCCGAGGCGTTCCTACTATTACGCGGCGGTCTCCGCGGTCGCGTCCGTGCTTGGCGCGCTGGTTGGATATTGGATCGGTTGGGCGGCCTGGTCGGTAGTCGGTGATTTCTTCCTCGCGGCCATCCCGGGTTTCTCGCGCGGGAACTTCGAGCATGTCGGAAGGCTCTACGAGTCGAACGCGTTTATCGCCATCCTGGGCGCGGCGTTCACTCCCATTCCGTTCAAGGTCTTCACCGTCACGGCCGGCGTCTTTTCCGAGTTCGTGCCGCTCGGCACCCTGATCGGCGCGTCGGTGATCGGCCGTTCCGCGCGGTTCTTCCTTGTGGCCACCGTGCTGTTCTTTTTCGGGCGGGCCGCGAAAGACCTGCTCGAAAAGTACTTCGAGGTCGCCACGCTCGTCCTGTTCGCGCTCGCCGTGCTTGGCTTCGCCGCGATCAAGGTCCTTCTCTGACGCGCGGCGCGGGCGGGTCGATCGCGCGGGTCGTGGGGTTCGTCGAGGGGAATTGCGTGACGCCGCCCGGGCCACCATACTGCTGGGCACTTCGCGCGCCTCGCGCAACGGGTACGGTACCCCAGCGCGGCGACCAGGGCCGTTTTGGGTGGCCGAATCGCGCCTCCGGGATTCGGCCCGTCCAAAGGCCCGCGATCGCGCCCAGGGGACGGTGGCCATGCATTCGTTCGACGACATTCCCACTTCAAAAAATCTCTCGGACTCCGCATCCGGGCCGTGGCACACCCAGCTCACGCGATACCACTGGTTCGTGCTGGCCGTCGCGGCGCTCGGCTGGCTCTTTGACACGATGGATCAACAGCTTTTCGCACTCGCCCGAGTGCCGGCGATGAAGGACCTTCTTGTCGACGCGAGTGGAGTCGCTCCCGACGACGGCATGGTCGCCCGTTACAGCGGATACGTGACGTCGATCTTCCTGATCGGGTGGGCGAGCGGCGGAATCATCTTCGGGATCCTCGGCGACAGGATCGGCCGAGCCCGCACGATGATGCTCACCATCCTCGTCTATTCGATCTGCACCGGCCTGAGCGCATTGTCGGTCGGCTTTTTCGACTTCGCCTTCTATCGTTTCATCACGGGCCTTGGCGTGGGAGGCGAATTCGCGGTCGGCGTTTCGCTGGTCGCCGAAGTGATGCCCCACAGCGCGCGCCCATTCGCGCTCGGCCTCCTCCAAGCGCTGTCGGCGGTCGGCAATATCACGGCCGCGTTCATCAGCATCAGTCTGGGCTATCTGGAGGAAACCGGGGCGGTTGACGACGCGTGGCGCGTCATGTTCGTCATCGGCGCGATCCCCGCGCTGCTGGCGCTCGTGATCCGGGGCCGCTTGAAGGAACCCGAGCAATGGAGGCACGTCAAGGAACGGAGCGATGTGGCGAAGAAGGCGGGGTCCTACGCCGAACTCTTCCGGCATCCCGTCTGGCGACGGCACGCGATTCTCGGAATGCTGCTCGCGTTCTCCGGTGTGGTCGGGTTGTGGGGCATCGGTTTCTTCAGCTATGACCTCGTTCGGCTCGTGCTTCGTAAAACGTTCGAGGAGCAGGGACTGGAAGGAACGGCCCTCGCGGGCAAGCTGACGTACTGGGCCGGAATCACGTCGGTCATGCTGAACGCCGGCGCGTTCTTCGGAATCTATGGCTTCGCGCAAGTGACTCAGTTCACCGGCCGGAAACCGGCCTTCGCCGTCTCGCTCGTCGCCGCACTGGCGAGCACGGTCGTGGTGTTTTGGAAACTGTCCGAATTCCACGAGATCTTCTGGATGATTCCGCTCATGGGCTTCTGCCAGCTCGCCCTTTTCGGCGGATACGCGATCTATTTCCCCGAGCTCTTTCCGACGCATTTGCGCAGTACGGGCACGTCGTTCTGCTACAACGTGGGTCGAATCGTCGCCGCGGTCGGTCCGGCCGCGCTGGGGCTGTTGACGAGCAAGGTATTCGACGAATACGCCGAGCCGATGCGGCTCGCGGGCGTCACGATGTGCGTCGTGTTCCTGGTCGGACTCGTCGTCCTGCCGTTCCTGCCGGAAACGAAGGGGAAACCGCTACCCGAGTAGGAGCGGGCCGATGGGCCCGTCATGAGGGGAGTTCATAACCCGGACGGCGAGACCGGTCGACGAGCGCATTGGCCTGCGGATCCGAGGGAAACGTCTCGGTCGCCGGATCCCACGTCAGCTTCCTCTCCAGCCTTCGCACGATGTTCGCCAAATGGCAGACCGTGATCGACCGATGTCCGATCTCGACGTCGGCGACCGGCCGTTCCCGAGTGCGAATGCAATCGAGCCGATTCCAATTCGGTCGTTGGGTCCGACGAACCCTCGGCCGCCCAGGACCGAACGCGGAAGAAACAGGGGCGCGCCGATGCCCGCCGATACTCGACCCAACCAATCGCGCCGTGACACCGCGCCGGAACGGGACTTCGGCGCCGTGGTCTGCGATTCCGCCATCGGTCGATCTCCTTGACACGCATGTCGATCGTTCGTTCGGCAATATACTACCCCACGCAGCGCGGTGGTACTCGTGCTCGTGCACGACTCGCCGTTTCGCTTGGCGCCGCGATGGTCGTTGCGTCAATGGAGCGCGTTCCCTACAAATACGAAAATCCCGCATGTCGGGACGTAACGACCACCGGGCCGAGGTTCGCAATGAACTCGATTTGGTTGATTCTCACGGCGCTCGCGGCGTTCGCCGTGGCCTATCGTCTCTACGGAGCTTTTTTGGCCGCCAAGGTCGCCGTGATCGACGACAGCCGTCCGACGCCCGCCCATCGGTTGAAGGACGGCGTCGACTACCACCCCACCAAACGGCTTGTGTTGTTCGGCCATCATTTCGCGGCGATCGCGGGGCCCGGCCCGCTGATCGGGCCCGTTCTTGCGGCGCAGTGGGGCTATTTGCCGGGCTTTTCCTGGATCGTGGTCGGCGCCTGCCTCGCCGGCGGCGTCCACGATTTCGTCATCCTCGTCGCATCCGTGCGACATGACGGATTGACGCTTCCCAAACTGGCCCGCAATCTGATCGGTCCGATCGGGGGCATCACGACGGCCATCGCGACGCTGTTCATTGTGATCGCCGTCTTGGCGAGCGTGGCCATTGTCGTGGTCAAGGCGCTCAGCCACAGTTCGTGGGGCATGTTCACGATCCTCACGACGATCCCCGCCGCGCTCGTCACCGGGTTTTGGATGTACCGACTGCGTCCCGGGCGCGTGGGCGAAGCTTCGATCCTTGGCGTCACCATCGTCCTCTTGGGTGTCGTCTTCGGAAAGCCGTTCGCCGATTCGACGTTCGGCTCCCATCTCGTCTTGAGCGAATCGACGTTGTCGATCCTCTTGCCCGCCTATGCGGCCGTGGCGTCGATCCTGCCGGTCTGGGTGCTCATGTGTCCCCGCGACTACCTGAGTTCCTACATGAAGATCGGCGTCATCATCGTCCTCGCGGCCGGGATGCTTGTTGCTCAACCGCATCTGGCGATGCCCGCGACGACCCATTTCACGGCGGGAGGCGGACCGGTGGTTTCGGGAGCGGTTTGGCCGTTTGTCTGCATCGTGATCATGTGCGGCGCCCTCTCCGGCTTCCACGCGCTCATCGCGTCGGGCACGACTCCGAAGATGATCAATCGGGAATCCGACATGCCGTCGATCGGATACGGCGCGATGGTTCTCGAAGGCTTCGTCGCGCTGACCGCGCTGGTGGCGGCCTGCGCGCTCGAACCGGGCGACTATTTCCGCATCAATACGCCTCAGCGGACGACGGCCGAACAGGCGCGGTACTCGTCCATCCTCGCGTCGTCGCGCGCCGATCACCAATGGGACCTCACTCCCCAAGAGCTGCCCACGCTCGAACAGGACCTCGCGTCCGGTTGGGGCTCGGCGAAGGAACCGCCCTTGCTTGGACCGCTCGAAACGGGCGTGCGCGAAAAACTCGGCGGACGCACGGGCGGCGCCGTGACGCTGGCGGTCGGCATGGCGAAGGTGTTTTCGAGCCTTCCGGGCATGGATCACTTGATGGCGTATTGGTACCACTTCGTGATCATGTTCGAGGCGCTCTTCATCCTCACGCTCCTCGAAACGGGAACGCGCGTCGCGCGATTTGTCTTTCAGGAGTCGGTCGCCCAGTTTCGTCCCGACGCCGCGATCGGCCATCGACCCAAATGGGGCCTGAATGTCGGCATGAGCCTCTTGGTCTGCTTCCTTTGGGGCGGCCTCCTCTACATCGGCAACCTGGAAACGCTCTGGCGCATGCTCGGCATCGCCAACCAGTTGCTGGCCACGATCGCGCTCGCCGTCGGCACGACCTATTTGCTCGTATACGCACCGAAACGGCGTTACGCGTTTTGCACGGCGATCCCTCTGGCCTTCACCGTGCTCACCGTGTTCACGGCGGGCGTGCGGAGTATCGGCATGTGGTGGGTGAAACCCGAATCCCGGCCGATCGACGCGTTCCTCACCAAGCTCGCGTGCGTCCTGGTGGTCGTCATGCTCGCCCTTTCGGCGGTCATCGTCGTGGACGCGGCGCGCCGCTGGCGGAACATCCTGAGCTCGCCTTCCGCCGACCGCTAAAAAAAAGAAGGCCATCGATGGGGCAGGGATCGATGGCCTCGCGTCCGGCGGTTGGGGCAGACAACCCGCCGGCCGTTGTGCCGCCATCGTATTCCTTCCGGGAACGCCGTGCAACGCGATTCGCGCGACTTTTTTCCGCCTTTTCGCGATGGCGCGGCGTTCGCGTTTTGGAACGCGAACACCTCCTCGGCCCGGCATGGTCGTCCCGTCCGTCACAGCCCTCGCGATCGGATCGACCGGTGCGGACCCGTTGATGCGTCGGTGGGCCGATTCCGTCTTGCCCCGGTTCGTCGGATGGGTCGGCCTGGAATCGAGGCGTGCCGCCGTCGCGTGACGGTGATTCGTCCGGAATGCGGCGGGAGCCGGCGAAAGGGCGTCCCTTTCTTGCCCGGCTCCTTCCGCCGCGCGCCGAATCGAGACCTACGATTTCCAAGGAACTCCGTCACAAACACCCGGTTTGCGTCGCGGCACGGGCCGCGCGTCAGGGACCCCGTTTGACCGGGTTCGATTCACGCCGAGCCCTCCGCACCGATGGAAACGACCATGGAAACGAACCGCGGCACACTCGCCCCGCGCGACGTCTTTCGAATCCTTTTCCGCCACAAATGGAAGTTCACGTTCGTCTTCACGGCCATTATGGTCCTCGTCGTCGTCGGGCTGGTCGTTTGCCCGCGCACGTATGTCTCGGAGTCCAAGCTATTCGTGCGGATGGGGCGCGAGAGCGTCGGTCTCGACCCGTCGGCGACGGTCGGCGCCACGATCGCTATCCAGGACTCGCGCGAAAGCGAGATCCGATCGGTGATCGACGTGCTCGACAGCCGGGTGATTCGCGAGCGCGTCGTCGCCGCGTTGGGCGCCGGTCCCATCTTGCATCAGTCGGAGGACAAGCCGGCGTCGGAAGTGAACGAGGCCGGGTTCAAGGTTCGGGCCTGGGTCAAGGCCGCCCTGGGGACATTCATGCCGACCGACGAGGTTTCGGACGACGAACGCGCGATCCGCGTGCTCGAGGACTCGGTCGACGTCGAGGCGGGCAAGAAATCCAACGTGGTCACGATCCGCTGCAAGGCGGGCGCTCCCCGTCTTTCGCAACGGATCGTCGAAGTGTTCGTCGACGCGTATCGAAACGAGCATCGGGCGGTCAACGCGAACGAGTCGTACGCGTTCTTCCAAAAACAGGCGGGAAAGCTGCGCGAAGAGTTGGACGAGGCGACCCGGGAACTCGGCGAGGCCAAGAACGAGCTCGGCCTGACCACCATCGCCGGGCAACGCGAACTGTTCGAGTCCCAGATCACGAATCTGACGAAGGAACAAAGCGACAACGCGTCGTCGATCTCGGCATCGAACGCGAAACTCACCGCGCTGCGATCGAAGCTCGACCCGGCGGACGGGGACTTCATTCCGAGCGGAACAGGGCTGACGCAGTCGTCGATCGACCAGATGCGGGATACGCTCTACAAGCTGCAGATCCAAGAGCGGGAAATGGGCTCGAAATACCACGATTCGCATCCGGCCTTGATCGCCATCCACCAACAGGTGCGCGAGGTGGAGAAGATCCTGGCGAAGCAGGAGCTTTCGATCGAGCTCGCGAACGCCGCGTCGCTCGAAGCACGACGCACGGCGATCGAAACGAGTATCACCGCGAACGCCGATCGCCTGAAACGACTCAACCAAAACGAGGTATCGATCATGCAATTGGAGCGGCGGGTCGAGTTGCTTCGAACGAGCTTCCAGAGCTACTCGGAGAAGGCCGAGCAGTCCCGGGTGGCCCGAGCGCTCGACGAGGAACAACTGACGAATCTGAAGGTCGTGCAGCCCGCGACGTACGTGGCGAAGGCGGTGAGTCCGAAGGTCGCCATCGTGCTTCCGCTGGGTGTGTTCGTCGCGGCGTTCGGCGGACTCGCCGTCGCCCTGCTGTTTGAGTTCTTCGATCACTCGTTCCAGACACCCGAGCAGATCGAATCCCAGCTCCGAGTCCCCGTTCTGATGGCGATCCCGTATTGGAAACAGCGCGGCGTGTCGCTGAATTGACCGTCTCCGAAAACCACCTCGAAACCCAAGCCGCGGGACCGACGCGATGATCGATTCAGCTTCCACCCTGTTCGGGCAACCCGGCGCGGCTTCGTTCGACACCGCCTCGCTCGGGCTTGGCGACTACTACCGAGCCCTCTATTCCCAGGTCCGCAACGCGCTGCGGATCGCGGAGCCGGACAGTGCGACGGTTGGCGTCACCAGTTGCGTTTCGGGTGAAGGCGTGAGTACCGTGTGCCAGAGCGTCGCGATCGCGGCCGCGAACCAACTGCGCAGGCCGGTTCTGCTTCTCGACGCCAAGGAATCGTCGCGCGCACCGGTCGGAGCGACCGCCCAGGCCGCGGGACTCTTCGACATTCTGGCCGGGACGGCGCAGCCCGCCGACTGTGTGCGCCCCGGAACGGCGCGCGACGTTTTCGTCCTTTCCGCCGGGACGCCGCGGGCCGGAAACGGATGTCACTTTCCGGCCGAGTCGTTCATCGAGTTGCTCGCGTTCCTCAAGAAGGAATTCGCGTTCGTGCTGGTCGATCTGCCGCCGTGCAACGAATTGACGAGTTGTTTGCGCATCGCCGGCCTGCTGGACGGCGTGTTGCTTGTGGTCGAGGCGGAACGTGTCCGCAGCCAAGTCGTAGCGCATTCGAGGGACCACCTGTTCCAGGCCGGAGCCCGATTGATCGGAGTGGTGTTGAACAAGCGACGGAATCATGTCCCCGAGTGGCTTTACCGCCGACTCTGAGATGATTCCTTGAAATGGGAGCTACCGAGACGATGGCTGTTTGGAGTTTCGTGCCGGCGCTGGTTCAGCGCCTGATCGGGAACCGCCTGGGCAGCGAACGCATGCTGGACGCGCGCCAGTTCCGGAGCGCGCTCGAACGCGAACGCCTTCGCGCCGACCGGATGGGAACGTCGTTCAGTTTCATTGAATTCGATACGCGTTCCCGTCCCGCCGTATGGACCGAGACGCTGGTCATGACCCTCGAACAGCGACTCCGCCTCACCGACGAGTTCGGGGTCCACGGGCTCGGATTGGGCGCAATCCTGCCGGAAACGAGCGAGGACGCGGCGCGGAATGTCGCCGAGGGGATCGCGCGCGGGTGTCCCGCCGATCCGCCCGTATCGTGGCGCGTCTTCGCGTATCCCGATGTTTCCTCCAACGGAACGTCGAGCGATCGAGGGTCGGTCCGGACCGGCGCGGGCGCGCGGGGAGTCGTGCAGGAGGCGGGGGAACCGGTCGCGACCGGCATGTTGTTTGTGAAGCCGCTTCCGCTCTGGAAACGGGCGATCGACATCGCCGTCGCGTCGATCGGCCTGGTGCTCGCGGGCCCCGCGCTCGCCTTCGCCGCGACGGCGATCAAAGCGACCTCGCCGGGCCCGATCCTCTTCCTGCAACGCCGCACGGGGCTCGGCGGCCGACCGTTCACGATCTACAAGCTTCGGACGATGCGCAACGACGCGGAACGGCTGAAGGCCGGCCTGCGTTCGATCAGCGAACAGGACGGCCCCGCGTTCAAGCTCAAGAACGATCCCCGTGTGACGGCGGTCGGGAAGTACTTGAGAAAAACGTGCATCGACGAACTTCCCCAATTATGGAACGTCCTGCGGGGCGATATGACGCTCGTCGGCCCCCGACCGCTGCCGTGCGACGAATCCGACGGGTGCGCGGTCTGGCAGAAACGGAGGCTCGACGTCACCCCCGGTCTGACATGTATCTGGCAGGTCAATAGCGGTCGTTCGCGTGTCGCGTTCGCCGATTGGATGCGCATGGACCTGCGGTACGTCCGCGGCCGAACCCGCCTGGCCGACGCTAGACTCCTTTGGAAGACGTTTCTCGCGGTCATCCTGCACCGCGCGTCGCATTGATCGACGACGAGCCGTCGATGGAATGCCGATCGGAACGACGGTTCGCCGTCCGACCTCGGCGGGAGAGTCCCGCGGATGAACGGCAACAACCGTCCCGGAGAAGTGGCTCGCTGGAACCGGTGGGGCATCGCATGATCGAAGGCCGTCGCGATGAACCGCCGGAACGTCCGGACTGGCCCGCGGTGGCGATCGGCGTCGCCGTCTGCGCGATTGCGTATTACCTGATCGACCACGGTTTCGCGGTATCGTCGTATCTGGAAACCCCGCAGGAACAGACCGTGGAGCTCGACGACCTGGTCGCCGAGGGCAACGCGGGACGCCGTATCGGGTTCCTGATGCTCGCAACGCTCGGCACGGCCGGCTGCGTCTTTCCGGCTCGCCGCGCGTTCCGTTGGACACCCGCGATCGCCGTCCTATTCGCGTTCCACGTCGGGTGGTGTTATGCGAGCGTCGTTTGGGCCGATGACCGGCCGCTCACGATCCGCCGATTCGGCGTGCTCACATTCCTGGTGCTCGCCGCGGTCGGCATCGCGCGCCGACTTTCCGCGCGCGAGGTCTGTTGGCTTGTGATGGGAGTCGGCCTGGCGCATTGGGCGATCGGTCTTTTCGCCGAGTGCGCGTTGGGCACGTTTCGTCCGTGGGGAGCCGAATACCGTTTCGCGGGAACGATTCACCCGAACAACCAGGGCGTACAACTCGCGGGCGTCGCGCTCGCCGCGTGTTGCCTCGCGAAATCGGTTCGACGCGGCCGGCTCGCATTGATCGCGATCGCGGCGGTCGCGGCGCTGTTCCTTTGGCTCACCAAATCCCGAACGTCGTGCGCCGGACTCGCGCTCGGCGTCCTGATCATCTGGCTCCCGTCCGCGTCCCAAGCATGGAAAGCGGTCGCATTCGTGTTCGCGCCGACGGCGGCCGTCGCCCTGTTGTTGCTCGCGTATCTCTTGAACTGGAACGCGGCCGACCGCATCGCTTCGGTCGCCCTCATGGGGCGAGGCGAGGAAGCGGAGACCCTGACCGGCCGCGTTCCGCTATGGCGTGAGGTCCTCACATACATCGAGGAGCGGCCCTGGTTGGGCTACGGATACGGCGGGTTCTGGAATGTGCCCCGCATGCGCAGGATCTCCGAAAACCAAGGATGGCAAATCGCCCATTCGCACTCGGCCTATCTCGAAACCGTGCTCAACGTCGGCGTCATCGGCGCCGTCGTCCTGTTCGGGGCGATCCTCTTGACCTTCGTGACCGCGACGCGGGCGCATGTTCGATCGGGCGACCCGGGATTCCGGTTCATCAGCGGGTTCACGGCGTTCGCGGCGTTGTATTCCACGACCGACGCGGTCTTCGCGCAGCCCGGTTTCGCGTCGCTCGTTCAGTTCGCGACCGTCGTCCTGGCCGCGTCGACGGGTCCGACGTCTCGGTCCGCTCCGTCGGTGCAAAGGGCGCTTCCGGCATATTCGGTCGAGGAGGCGGGCCGCCGAGTCTCACCCGAGGGCAACCGGATGAACCGGAGGGAATCGGCGCCCCATATTTGAATGCCCCCGCCGCGTGGGCTCCCCGCGAGCCCCGCGCCGAGCGCGCGTCGCGCATCGCGTTCCGCTCTTCGACTGGAGATGCCTCGCCGAACATGGAAATCCACCCGATTCCGATCGACGAATTGACCGCGGATGACTGGGCGGCGTGGGACGCATTGCGAGCCTCGCACGCGATCGAAGGGCCGCATTCGTGCCCCGAGTTCTTTCGGCAAGTCGCGCGCGTCTGTCGCGGCGTGGAGGCGGCGCGGTTCGAGGAGGGGGGGCGGATCGTCGGCTACTTGCCCTATCAGCGAACCTCGGCGAAGGTCGGTGAATCGGTCGCCGGTCCGTTCGCCGAGGAAGACGGCCTTGTCGGTTCGTCCGAACTTCCGGTCGACTTCAACGCCCTGCTCCAGGCCTGCGGTCTTCACCGGTTGTGGCTGCGGCGATGGCGGACCGCCCAGCCTCAGTTCGCGCCGTTCGCGGTCGTCGAGCACGTCGACCATTACCTCGACCTTTCGTCCGGCTTCGACGCGTATCAGCAATCGCGGCGAGCGGCCGGCGTCGATGATGTCCAAGAGACGCGGCGCAAAGCCCGCAAGTTGGAGCGGGAAGGTGATCCGCTGCGGTTCGAGGTTCGCTCCGGCGACACGGGCATGCTGCGCCGCATCCTCGAATGGAAATTCGATCAACTCCGCGAACGCCGCCAATTGAACCCGATGAGGTCGCCTTGGCATTTCGATCTCCTCGAAAGCCTGGCACGATGCCGTCACCCCGATCTTGAGGGAATCGTCGCCGGCGTCTTCTGGAGCGATCGGATGATCGGCGGCGCCATGCTCATCCGCTCCGGCCGCGTCGCGACCGCCTGGCTGCTCGCGTACGATCCCGAATTCCGGCGGCTGTCGCCCGGTTTCCAAGTCACCGTGGCACTCGCGCAGGCCGCCCAATCCCTGGGAATCGAACGGATTGAACTGGGGTGCGGCGACGAGCCTTACAAGCGGCGTCTCGGCTCGGCGTCGAAGCGCGTTTCGGAGGGTATCGTCGCGACGGGCCGTTTCGCGACGTCCGTTCGCCAGGGCATCCTGCGGACGAGGGACTGGCTCAGCCGCTCGGAACGAACGCGGCCCGTCTGGAATCTGTGGCAGGCGTGCCGCGCATCGTTGGCGGGTCGTTCCGAGCCTCCATCGTTTCGAGTAACGACATGAGCCGCGCGATGAATGTCCGTTGATTTCCGTGGATTTCCGTCCAATCCGAGTTTCGAGAGCGAGCATTCCGATATGTTGCATCCTCGTCCCGCGCCGACGGAAGCCATGCGGTGGGCGCCGCCCCCGGCAGCGCCCCAGGCGGCCATTCGCTGCCTTCAGACACGACTCATGGCCCATGCGGCCGTCGGGTTGAACGGTTGTTTCGGTTCGATCGCGGGAAACGCGTTCGGCATCCTGATGTACCACCGGATCGCGCGCGAGCCGGCCCGCGCGCCCCGTCCGACCATCAACGTGACCCCGGAGCGGTTTCGGGCCCAGCTTCGCGGACTGCTCGACCGCGGGTTCCGGTTCCGTCCGCTGCGGAGCGTTCTTGACGACGCGCGAAACGGCCGGATCATTCCGCCGCGCGACGTTGTCGTCACGTTCGATGACGGCTTTGAAAACGTCTATCGCGACGCGGTGCCCGTTCTGAGGGAACTCGCGATTCCCGCGACGATCTTCGTCGCGACCGCGTTCCTTGACAGCGACGAGCCTTACCCGTTCGACCATTGGGGACTCGCGCATCGACATCGTGTTCCACCCGAATCGTACCGCCCGATGCGTCTTCCGCAGTGCCTGGAGCTCAACGACGACCCCTTGATCGAGCTGGCCGCCCATACGCACACGCACCAGGACTTTCGAGGTCGACCGGACGCGTTCGAATACGATCTGCGCGTTTGTCTCGCGTTCCTGAAGAACCGGTTCGGGATCGAGAATCCCACATTCGCGTTTCCCTACGGATCGTTCCATCTGGGCTTTGTCGACGGCGAGCTGATCGCCGCCGCCAAGCGAACGGACGTCGCGTGCGGGCTGACGACGGAAAGCGGCCTGGTCTTTCCGGGCGAAGATCCGTTTCGGTGGGGTCGGATCAACGTGTTTCCTTGGGACTCCGGACGAACGCTCACCGCCAAGTTGAACGGATGGTACACCTGGGCGCCGCGATTGCAGCATCGGTTGATTCACGCCGCGCGGAGGTTGGCTCGACAGGCCGACTCGATAAACACGTCCCGCGCGACTCGGGGCGGCGCCTCCCCCGCGTTCGGCGTCGACATCGAATTCGAACCGGGGCGGACGCGGGATCCGGGAGAAGGTCGCGTCGAGTCCAACGGGGAATGCGCGGACCGCGGCGCATCGGGCGAACGAGCGGCGCCGGGTGTTCGGCCGATGATCCGCGTCGTCGTGCCGACGTTCAATCGAGCGGCCTGGCTGCGCGAGGCCTTGGAGTCCCTCACGCGCCAGGAAACGCGCGGGCGATTCACGTTCGAGATCGTCGTCGTCGACAATGCGTCGTCCGACAACACGCGCGACGTCGTCGAACGGATCGCCGCCGGAACGCCGGTGCCCGTTCACTATCGATACCAGGCGAAGGCGGGAGACGCCCCGACCCGCAACGCTGGAATTCGCGACGCGCGAGGCGAGTATCTCGCCTTCTTCGACGACGACCAACTTGCCGACTCCCGTTGGCTCGTTTCGCTGTTCGACGCGTCGCGAACCACAGGCGCCCTGGTCGTGGGCGGCCCCGTACTGCTCGATCTTCCCGATGCGACACTCCGGCGACTCGACCGAACGTGCCGGCGCGCGCTGAGGGAAGCCGCTTTCTACGAACGGACTCAGCCCTACGCCGGACGCGACATGCCGGGCACCGGCAACGCGCTCGTTGCGCGCCGACTATTCGAACAGGTCGGCCTGTTTGATGAGTCGATGGTGACGGGCGGATCGGACACCGACTTCTTCCATCGCGTGCGGGCGTCCGGCTACGAGCTTTGGTATGCGCCCGAGGCTGTGATCCGTCATCGCATTCCGCCCGAGCGGCTTCAAGAGGATTTTCTGCGGTGGGACGCGAGGTCCGGCGGATCGGGACAAGCCCGGGACGTGGACCTCAAGGAATCCGGCCGACTCGGCGTGGCCCGCCGCTGTGCGCTCCGCCTTCTGTTCGCCGTCGCGGCCGTCGGTCCGGCGCATCTGCTCGCGCGATGGCGCGGCGACGCGGGGCGTATGCTGGGCACCCGCATCCGACTTTGGCGCATTGAGGGATATGCGCGCGCCACGCTCCGCATCCTCGCACCGCGATGGTTCCCCCAATCCACCTATTTCCGTTCGATCGAGTTTCGAAACGGGCGGGTTGTCGCGGCGCGGCCCGAGATCGATCGATCGGAATCCGCCGAACCGTGTCACGCCCCGCGCGTTCCGGTGGACGGCGGCCGTTGCACGGCGACCGATTCGAGTCGGCCGGAGATCCAAGAGGTGGCGTCATGACGGTTCGCGTCCTGCAGATCTTCAATCAGTACCGGAGCGCATTCAACGGCGAGCAGCACGTCGTCTTCCGGACGGCCGACCTGATCGAGCGGCATGGGGGACAATGCCGCAACGTCTTGCGGTCGAGCCAGGAAATCCGCGGCTGGCGCGCGAAGTGGGCGGCCTTCGCGGGCGGCATCTACAATCCGTTCGCGGCGCGACGCGTACTCGACGTCGTCAAGGAATTTCGACCCGACGTCGTCCATGTGCACAACCTCTACCCGCTCTTCTCGCCCTCGGTCGTCGTCGCGTGCCGAAAGGCCGGAATCCCGGTCGTCATGACGCTCCACAATCAAAGCCTGACCTGCCCGCGCGCGGACCATCTCTGCCGAGGCGCCTTGTGCGATCGGTGCCTCGGCGGCCGGGAATATCACTGTGTGTTCCGCAACTGCCGCGGAAATTGGCTCGAAAGCGTCGCGTACGCCGCCCGAAGCGCCGTCGCGAGGCGGTTCGGTTGGTTTCGCAACCACATCACGCTCTTCATCGCCTTGACGGAATTCGCAAGGCAGCGGTTGATCCAGGCCGGATACGATGGGGAGCGGATCGTCGTGCTTCGCAACATGGCGCCCGCGCCGCGCGATCGGCGCGATCCGAGCTCCGGGACGTTCGTGGGATTCGCCGGACGATTGAGCTCGGAAAAAGGCGTCGATACGCTGATCGCGGCGGCGGATGAACTCCGCGAATTGCCGTTCGAGATCGCGGGCGGAGGTCCGTTGTTCGAGTCCTACTGGAAACAGACTCCCGCCAATGTCCGTTTGCTGGGACAATTGTCGCGCAACGACCTGAACGCGTTCTATGACCGAGCCCGCATGCTCGTCATCCCCAGCCTCACCTACGAAATGGGGCCGCTGGTGATCGGCGAAGCGATGAGCCATTCGCTGCCGGTCATCGCGTCGCGCATCGGCGGCTTGCCGGAATTGGTTCGGGATCAAGGCACCGGTCTCTTGTTCGAGCCGGGCAACCCCCTTGATCTCGCGAAAAAGATCCGTCAATTGTGGCGGGATACGGCACTCTGTCGGCGGCTGGGCGCCGCGGCGCGGGAGTCGGCCGAACGGGAATTCGGCGAAGGTCCCTATGCGGCGCGGTTGATGGGCATCTATCGTCGCGCTATGGAAATGGCGGGCAAGCCGGTCCGCGACCGAGCGTCGGACCCGGTCGCCGGGATGTCCGATTCGGATCAGGTACTTGAAGAGGCGGGAGTCTCATGATCGATCTGGGACGATTCAACATCCTGGGAATCCGGATCGACGCCGTGGATTACGCGGCCGCCGTCGACCGCATCGCGAAGGCTGCCCATGAGCGGAAGCCGTGCGCCGTCTCGGCGCTCGCCGTCCATGGTCTGATGACGGGAGCCCTCGATCCGGTACATCGCTTCCGCCTGAATCGATTCGACCTGCTCGTGCCCGTAAACGTCCGGCGGATTGCGTTGGTGGGGGTGTCGGGCGGGGCGGGAGCGGCGGCCTTGCGGATGTCGGCGAACGGCACGGTGCCGGGGGGCAGGGGCGGTGCCGTTGAATCGGGGCGATGGGTGGTCCGGTCAGGCGACGCCCGTCGTCGCCCGTCGCTCCGATTCGGAAAGACGCGGCTCGGAGAGTCGCGCGATAAGAAGGCCTACGAATCGGCGGCGGCTGGATGATGCGGCTGGAGCCGCGGATACCGAGCGTGCCGGTCGTTGGGTCACGTGCTGGTCCGAGGCTTCCACCGATTGGGCATCAGGTCCGCCAATTCCGATTCGGCCGTCGACGGAAGCCGCTTCAGGATGTCCACCAAGTAGGCGTGCGGTTCCACGGCGTTTCTCTTGCACGAGGCGATCAGGCTGAAGTGGATCGCCGCCGCCCGTCCCCCCCGTTCGCTGCCGACGAATTTCCAGTTATTGCGGCCGATCGCGATTCCCCGATGCGCACGCTCGGACACGTTGTTGTCGATCGCGAGCAGTCCGCACTGCGTGAATTGGTTCAACGCCTCCCATTGATTGAGCGTATAGCGAAACGCCTCACCCAGGTCGCTCTTGGGAAGCGTGTTGCCGACCGTCTTGTCGATCCACTCGCGGAACGACTTCAGAATCGGCGCCGTCTCGCGTTGGCGGATCTCGACGATCCGCGCCGCGCGCTCGTCAAGCGTCAACGTACTCCATTCCGTCCTGCGCAGTTTGCGGATCCTCTCCTCCACGGCGTACATGCTCTTGATGAACGCCAGGGCGCACAGCGCGCGGACGTCGCTCTTGGCCGCCTCCTTGTAACGCTTCCGCGCGTGCTGCCAGCAGCCGACCTCGATGATGGCGCCGCCCGAGGGCAGATACAGACCGTCGTAGCCGTTGTAGGCATCCGCCTGCAGATACCCGCGATAGCCCGCAAGGAAGGTGGCCGGACCCACGCGCTCATGCGTGCGCGTGAATTCCACCACCGTCAGCGCATGTTCCTCATCGCCCAGGTAGTTCCAGAACCGGGCCGTGGAACGATGGCCCGTCGCCGGATCCTGCAACTGCACGCGCGTATCATCGGTGTGAATCACTCGGGACGCAAGCACTTCCTCCACGATGCGCCGCCATAGGGGTTGGAGCACCTCCCCAAGCTCCATCATCCAACCGCAGGTGGTCGATCGCGAAAAGTTGACTCCGTAACGCCGGCAAATCTCCTCCTGGCGATACAGCGGCAGATGGTCGCCGTACTTGCTCAGCCAGACATACGCCAGAAGCCCAGGTGCCGCTTCGCAGCTTGGCATGGCCCAGGGCTTCGGCGCGATCACGATCATGGGGCGGGCACGATCGATGGCGGGCGATCCGCCGTCGACCGCGCCGTTCGTTCCATCGGCGATTGCTTCCGTCGGTACGGTCGTCGTGGACGCGACGGGCCCACCCGCCGTCGTCGCCGCGGCTTGCGGCTCGATGGTCCGGGAAAGACCCTCTTCCGGGGTCGACTCCTCGCTTGCCGGTTCGGCATTCGGCTCGCCGCTCTCGGCGGCGTCGCCCGGGCTTCGATGCACGTATTTCTTCTGCACGTGACGCAGCAAGCGCACCACGGCCGCTTGATAGTCGTATTGAAACGTGATGACGTCGGGCAGAGGAATCAGGTTTTCCGGACCCAGATCTTGTTTGAGCTCGTCGGGCAGATCATGGATGATATCCACCTGCTCCAGATTCGCGGGCGGCTTGCGCCGGCCA
>Ga0194120_10000296_pt1 | contig 92438 bp, 91 predicted proteins | sample TA2MahCa65mmetaG_FD_148642 | JGI IMG/M metagenome (GOLD analysis project Ga0194120, IMG submission 148642) | Freshwater microbial communities from Lake Tanganyika, Tanzania - TA2015019 Mahale Deep Cast 65m | ecosystem: Environmental > Aquatic > Freshwater > Lake | place: Tanzania: Lake... | reverse complement strand
AGATAGTGGGGAGGAGGAAGAGGAGGGCTGAGATCGCGCCGATCAATACGCTTGCTCCCATACTAAAAAAGACGTGGGGTGACCCCGACCCCGCGTCTTTTTCGGCGTATGAACGACCCTGGTTCATAAAGTGCGATCAACGTAGCATGAGCCGCCAACCATCGCAAGCGAATATAGACAGCGGGTATAGAACTCGTCCAACCGGTTCAGGATACACAGAATACTGGAGACGTGCTCCCAGGCGCCGGGACATACCCTTTCGGAAACCGGCCATATCTCCAGAAAAATCCTCAGTCCTCGGATCAAATCCTGCGGGGATTCCGAAAGGGTATGCCCCGGCGCCTGGGTTTTGCTACCCGGTTGTCATTTTGCAGATTTGCACCTATGATGTGTCTTATGAATACTTCAAGGCGTAAAGAACTTTTTATCGGTGTGGGTTTTGTGGTCCTCGTGGTGGCCCTTATGATTTTTGCCGGCGTGGCATCATCGGGCAAAAGCTCCACTAAAACGGCCTTTACCGGTGGTCAAACGACCCCCATCACCGCAAGCGATCATATCAAGGGCAACCCTTCGGCGACCGTCTCCGTGGTCGAGTACGGCGATTTCCAGTGCCCCGCATGCGCCCAGTATGAGCCGGTGATCCAGCAGCTCATTAGCGAATACGGTGATCGCATTGCTTTCGTCTTCCGCCATTTTCCACTCTACCAGGCACACCCGAACGCGGAGATAGCTTCTCATGCAGCTGAAGCCGCAGCCCTCCAAGGTAAATTCTGGGAGATGCATGATCTTCTCTATGCCAAACAATCGGAATGGAGCACGGCGTCTATGCGATCCATCGTCAGAGACCACTTCAGTGTATATGCATCGTCCCTCGGTATGGATGTAGCAAAATTCGAGTCCGACATCCGCTCGGAAGCGGTCGTACAAAAAGTAAATGCAGACGCCGCCTCCGGTAACGCCGCGCGTGTCAACCATACGCCGACATTCTTTATCAATCTCGTAGAAATCAAAAATCCCACCAACTATGACGCCTTCAAATCAGTCATCGACGCAGCCCTCGCTTCAAGCACCAGCGCGCAATAGCCTCGTGATGCGCCTGCTCACGGCCATTGTGGGTGTGAGCTTCATCGGCTTTGTCGATTCGGCATACCTGCTCGCTGATCATTACTTCAAACTCCCGCTCCCCTGCTCAGTGACCAACGGCTGTGAAGCGGTGCTCACTTCCCCCTATGCGATGGTCGGTCCCATACCGCTCGCCTTCTTCGGCGTCGTCTACTATATCGTTGTCATATTCTTCGCGCTCTACCTCTACACCGAAGCTTCGATCTCGCGCACGCAGATACTGATGATGTTTGCGCTCACGCTCGTCGGATTTCTCATGTCGATTGTCTTCATGTCGATCCAAACGTTCCTCATCGGTGCAATCTGTATGTACTGCGCACTTTCGGCACTGTGTACACTCGTGTCATTTGGACTCGGCACCACGCTCGCGCGGATAAAATAGTCAATCTTATTCACCGCGACGCATGTCAGAAGGCATTACATGGCTAAAAGGCGTCGCCTTTATCCGATAAAGGCGACGCCTTTTTCACACCTCTTTCACGCCTCAACTTCAGCAAAATAGAGCCCCGTCTCCCAAAGGCGTACGCGCGTCACGGGCAGATGCGCTGATACGCGGCGGAATATCTCTGCGGCGAGATTCTCGGCGGTCGTCGGAAAAGGTACGATGTCGTTCAGGTATTGGTGATCCCACTGACTGACCACCTCGCGATTCACCACCGCCTCGATATCATCAAAATCCATCACCATACCATCGAGCGTACCCTCGGTCTGTATAGGGCCGGTGACGGTGACTTCGAGCTTATATTCGTGTCCGTGGAGTCGCGCACATTTACCCTTGTGCTTAGGCAGCATATGCGCGCACTCCATACGAAAGGTGGATGTGATGGATGTTTTCACCCACAAAGTATGCCCTGCCTTCAAAGATAATGCAAAAAGAAACGGCCGCGGCTTTGTGTCGCGGCCGTTACCGGCCTACCGTTTATCGAAGCCTCAAAATTTCATGCTGGTCCCACTCGCCGATTCTACATCCATTTCGGGTAAACAGATGTATTGCGTCGATACTGTATCGCCCACGTGGACGACCCTCGAGTCCCATGATTATAGTGTGGGCCTGCGAGCGATGCCACTTGTCTGGCTTTGCGAGCGTGATGTGCGGCACGAGCCCTTCGTAGAACTTCCTACCATACCCGATCGCGGTGAGCCTATCGATGATGTAAAACATCTGGGGTCTGATAGCCCCACCATCCACCACCAGATAGATCGCGCCACTCTTATTAAACATCCCAATTTCACCAAGCTCGACCGCAAATCGACTCATTTTTCCTGAAGTAATGAGGTCTTGAATCATATCCCGAACTTCATGCACCTGTGCCGAAGAGACTACCATTGGTGCTTTCACGGTGATATGAGGTATCGTCCGATGCTTACGCGCTTTCATTCCTGCACGGGCCATCTCTTCCTGCACCCTTGCATAGAATACACGTGCCTCGTGCGGCACATCAAAGGCGATGAAGATTTCTTGTGGGAGCAGCGAATTGCTCATCACCACCTCCTGTCTGTCTATCGTCTCCCAACACTATACATCAATTTTGGCGGAGGGGGTGGGATTCGAACCCACGATACCTTTCGGTATGGCGCATTTCAAGTGCGCTGGAATGAACCACTATCCGACCCCTCCGTCTGGTGTTTACTGTTGTACCACATCCACTCACATTGCGCGACTGCAGAAAATTCCTGATGGTACAATATATCCATTATGGCCGAAACACCCGTGACACTTCGCTGGGAAGCGTACGAACACGATCACATAGAGCGTAGCGCCGATTGGTACTGGGCGCTCGGCATTGTGACCGTCTCGGTCGTCATCATCAGTGTCCTCCTTCACAATATTCTCTTCGGGGTGGTCGTGGTCATTGCTGCATTTACGATAGCGCTCATCGCACGCACTCCTCCGCAGCTCATTACGTTTGAGATTTCTGATCGTGGCATCCGCACCGGCAAGACACTTCATCGCTACAGCGACATCATTTCTTTTTGGGTTGAAGATGAGATCGCTCATGATCGCCCCGTCCTTTTGGTGGACACGACGAAATGGTCCGCCCCAAATCTGGTCATCCCGATCGAGCACATCGATCCCGACCTCGTACGCTCGTATCTGCAAGAGCGCGCGACAGAGAAACATATGATGGAGCCCCTGACGCACAAGATCGTCGAGTTCTTCGGATTTTAGATCGATTGCTCTCCCGCGTCATCAGGATTCTCCTACTGCGCAGCGAGCTGCGGAGTCATACCTCGGGGACCGACGCAAAACCTGTTTTACAGTACAGTGATGACTGTCGTGGTGGAGCGCGCTCCACCTGCGAGTGTTGTACAGCTCAATTGGATGCGCGTTGTTTGAGTGAGTGCCGGTGTCACCGCTACACCGTTTACATTGGTCTTGGTCGCATTTTCTGAAGTGAAGGGCGCATTATCAGGGCTGGAGACGACGCATGATTGCATACCGCTCGTCACCCATCCTACGGTGGAAGTAGCACCTGCGGATATCGTCATCGGATTTACCACAAGCGCAATAGTCGGCTTGTTGATCTGCACACTGCACTGCGCACCCATGATCTGGCCCGTACTGTTTTTGCACCCGAGTGTATACGTGGCGGTATTGGCGCCCTGTGGCGGCATGTCGACGATGACCGTGGCCGAACCACTCAAAATACCCTGTGTATTAAATCCGCCTCCGATCGATTCGATGGCATTTTGACATGCATAACTGATGGAGAGATTCGAACCTACATCTGCCACCTGAGATCCGCACGAAAGCGTGGCGCGAGGTTGATTTGAGTTGGACGAACCACCTGGGACGCACTGCCATCCTGTAGTGCAGCCATTATTAGTGAGGGATACGGATTTCCAGGTGCCGTCGTTGCAAGCTGAAGGATGTGGTTGATGAGGGGGCTGCATACACGGCTGACCATCGGTACCCATTCCATACTGACCTCCCTGATTTTGCTGCGCACACTGATTGCCATTACATCCGTACGGACACTGCTGCATCGGCTGGTCGATACATTGATCGTTGCGATAAATGAGCATCTGGCCGCTGCAAATATACTGAGTGTTGCACATACCCCTACCCTGCGGGATGGTGTTGCCAAACGGTACACCACCGCCATACATACCGGACCCATACCCTCCATATCCGTCGTATCCCCCGTATCCACCACCGTAGCCCCCATATCCCCCGTATCCGCCATACCCACCGTATCCACCACCGTAACCCCCATATCCACCATATCCATATCCGCCCATTCCCGCTCCACGCATCATGCCGCCGAGGAATGACATAACGCCACTTCCCATACCACCTCCCATTCCTCCACCGCCGAAGGTCGAATAATTTCCGCCAGGCACACATTGGACATTCATCGGACTCGTGTTGAAAAGTTGTGGTATGGTCCCCGGTGGACAGTCCACTGATTGACCGGGCGGCGGGACAGTACCCGGAGGAGGAACAGTACCTGGAGGAGGAACAGGGGGAGGTACGCTACCTGCAGGACACTCTGTGGCATCGCCTAAGCAAGTCGTAGGGGGAAATACAGGACGCGAGCACTGTTCTGGACCACCTTTACACTGTAAATCCATATGCTGCCCACTCGCGAAGAACGGCAGACCACCATTACCACCTCCACCGCCCGCTCCTCCACCATGTGGGATAGGTGGTACTGGTGGTAGACCGCCGGGACCTCCTCCCGCCATACTGCCGCCTCCCGCGCCTCCCGCACCTCCTCCATAGTTTGCAAGTGCACTGACTTGATCAGAAATGTTTTTCATACCAGCGACACTTGATGGACTGGAGGCAGTCTGCTTGCTCATGGCCGAAGCGAGGTCCGCCGCCTTCGCTTGATCGATATCACCATTTGATTTCGTTATAAACTTCTCCGCTAGGTCATTCGCCTCTTTCACGCCTTGTGGGGTACCTTTTGCAAGCGCTTTATCTATGCTGCCGGCAGTCTGCAACGCCTCTGTCGAGGGTGTGTGGAGACCTTTGGTGAGATCGGATGCGACACTCCTCGCTTGCTTCGCCAAATCGGCCACTCCCGTCCCGATCGGCTGTGTGCAGTTTTCACCGTTTGCATCGCACGCCTTGGCGGAACCGGGAATCGGATTTCCCTGCTCATCCACTCGTTGACTGACACACATTTTCTTTCCATCCGACCCAGAAGCACATACGACGCAAGGTTTTTGGGCGGTCGTATCGGATGGTTTGTCTGCACCATCCACCTTATACTTACCCTCACTCCCCTTCACCGAAACATTGTATTTGCACCCTGGAAGACACTGTCCTGAAAAGATCTGTCCCTCCTTTTGCTCTGAAGTCTGGCCTGTCTTGAGCTCATTTTGACCGCACATCTTCTGCTCTTGGGGCGACTGCTGATTGCCGCTGGTATCTGGTGGAGTGGTAGGGTTTGTTGGTTGTGGCCCTGATCCTGCTCCGCACATTGGGTCCTTTACTCCCAAACACACCACAGCGGTCAATGTCTGTGTCTGTGGTTCAAGCGCTACATGATTCGCCGGACTCACATACTGCAAAACAGTCGAGACGATACCTACCGATGCGACAAGTACGAGCGCCGCAAGGACAGTCGAGCCTTTGGACGGCTTCCACATTTGAGAAATGCTCATACGGTAATGATGTGCCCAGAACAGGAATCGTGCAACGGTGATTTCTCGTAAAATGTGGAAAAGGACAGATTTTATGCTACATTGTCCACTATACCTGCCTAAAAGCGGGTCATAGAAGCTCTCGTAGTTTAATGGATAGAACACGAGCTTGCGGAGCTCGTAATCCAGGTTCGATTCCTGGCGAGGGCACACGGCAGAAAACGGCGCTTGAGCGCCGTTTTCGTGCACGTGTGCCAGCCGGAGCGATGTCGCGCGAGCACGCGCGACCGCGAGGCCGGGCCGGGAAAATTCCTGAGTGACGACGAGGGAATTATTCCTGGCCACATGAATGGGTGCCGGCCGGAGGCATGTTTTGCCAGCAGGCAAAACGGCCGAGGCGGGGTCGCGGAAAATGAGTCGTGGCGACGACTCATTTATCCGTGACCACATGGTGCCCGTGCCAGCCGGAACAAACCGCAACCACATAAAAAATACAAAACGGCCTAAAGGCCGTTTTGTATTTAGTGCAACACGAGGCTATTTCTTCGCCGCAATCCGCTTCGTGATCCGCGACTTCATGCGTGCAGCCGTGTTTTTCTTGATGGTGCCGTGCTTGGCGGCCTTGTCGATCGCCTGATAGAGCTCCGGGAGCGACTTGGCCGCATCTGCCGCCTTCTTGGCCGTCATAAGTTTGGAGGTCGCCTTGACAGCATCCTTCACCGCCTTCTTGTGGCGCAGATTGAAGACGCGTCGGCGGGCGTTGACGCGATTGGCTTTCTTGGCGTTTTTCGTATATGCCATATAGCCCCAGATAATACACGCTTTTAGTTTTGATGCAATAGCCGCGGGCCCCGTTGTGCAAGCCAGGCTTGCACACTCAACTTGCGTAAGTCATTTCGCTTGAGCGTACCTTTGTGGTACATCCACTTTTGTGAGGCTGAAACGGTCTTGAGTGATATGATATGCAGATGATCGGCTGTATCGAGGGCGAAGTCCGGGCCATACGCGCCACCTACTGCATCGTCATGTGCGGCGGGGTCGGCTACAAGGTCTTTGCGACGAAGGAGGCGCTTGCACGCCTCGAAAATGGCTCAATTGCCTCATTCTGGGCTCACCTGGCAGTACGCGAGGACGTTCTCGACCTCTATGGTTTCTCACAGGAAGAGGAGCTGCGCTTCTTCGATCTACTCCTCTCAGTCTCCGGCATTGGCCCCCGATCAGCACTCAACATCCTCGATATCGCACCGATCGAGACGCTTCGCTCTGCGATCGTCACCGGCAATGCCGGCTACCTCACCTCAGTCTCCGGCATCGGTAAGAAGACTGCCGAAAAGATCATCCTCGAACTGCGAGACAAGGTGGGCCTTGCCACCGAAGGGTCATCCGAGACCGTTTCGGGCGACGTCGACACCCTCGAAGCGCTGCGGGCGCTCGGCTATTCCACACAAGAGGCGCGCGACGCTCTGCGCAAGGTCCCTCCAGACATCACCCACAGCAACGATCGCCTGCGCGAAGCTCTGCGTCTACTGGGCTCCCGATGACATATGCGCTCCATCAAAAAAATCATCACCCGCATAATCCCATCCCCCCTCCTGCGGGCATACCACTTTCTTGTGCCCCACATAGGCGCATGTATCTACCGATACCCTTCCCGCCGCCTCATCGTACTTGCCGTCACCGGCACCAAAGGCAAATCAAGTACGACCGAGATGCTCAACGCAATCCTCGAAGCAGCAGGCCACAAAACGGCACTCCTTAATTCAATCCGCATCAAAGTGGCCGATGAATCCGAGCCCAACCTCATGCGCATGTCGATGCCGGGTAGATTTTTCATCCAGCATTTCCTTCGCCAGGCAGTCGACGCAGGCTGCACGGTCGCCATCATTGAAATGACTTCGGAAGGAGCGCGCCAATACCGACACCGCGCGATCGATCTCGACGGCCTCATCTTCACCAATCTCACACCCGAGCACATCGAATCGCACGGATCACTGGAAGCGTATGCCAACGCAAAATATGAGATCGGCAAGCAGCTCGCACGCTCCCGCAAACGCCCCCGCATCATCGTCGCCAATGAAGAAGACGCGCAAGGGAAACGATATCTTTCCCTGCCTGTCGACAGGATCATCCCATTTAATCTCTCGAGCACCGAACACACATCGGATGCACATGGGGGGCAGTTTCGTTTCAAGGATATGCATCTGCGCACACATCTCCCCGGAGAATTTTCATTACGCAACGCACTCGCTGCCGCACTCCTCACTGATGCGATCGGCGTACAGACTGCCGATATCGCTACCGGGCTCGATCGCCTGCACTCAATCCCCGGCCGCGCCGAGCGCATCGAAGAAGGCCAGGACTTCACGGTCGTCGTCGACTATGCACATACTCCCGACTCGCTCACCGCACTCTATGATGCCTATGACTCAGACCGTAAGATATGTGTGCTCGGGTCAACGGGCGGCGGACGCGACACCTGGAAACGCCCCGTTATGGGCAGTATTGCAGATGCACGATGCGACCATGTGATCCTCACAAATGAGGACCCGTACGACGAAGACCCGCGCATGATCATCGAAAGTATGGCGCACGGCATGAAGCGCGCGCCACAGATCATCATGGACCGGCGCGAAGCGATTGCGACAGCCCTTCGACTCGCCGAAGAAAAGGTTCGGCTCGCTCAGGGCACTAATGAACACTGGGCAGTGCTCATTAGTGGCAAAGGCACTGACCCGTGCATCTGCGGCCCCGATGGATCCAAGACACCATGGAGCGATGCGGGGGTAGCGCGCGAAGAATTGCACAAGCTCCTTGCTGCGAAAAATCGTCAGGTATAATACATGTACGTATGATCCTCCGAATCCTTGGTGTGCTCGTGATTGGTATCTTCGTTCTCGGTATCGCATTTTGGCTGATCAGCGGCGGTCCGTCCAAGATCATCAACGCCGCGAAAAATCAACCTGATCCTCTTTCCGCGATACTCAACGGCAGGCTCTTCGACTCATTCGCTTCGTTCCAACTTCCGTGGCGCGGCTCAATCCCTGATATCCAGGGTGCGGATATTTCGCAATACATCGGATCCGGCACAGGTGGATATTCTGAAGATCAGCTTCAGCAAGTAAAAATGTTTGGCCTCCCCTCCCCTTATCGTTCACAAGTCACACTCCAAGACGGTCGCGCCATCGAAAGCGATCCCTCCAAAGAATACTTAAATATCACAGCCGCACGAGACAATACTGAGTCCATCGATATCACAGGTTGGTCGCTGCAGAGCGCCGTCTCGGGAGAGCGCTACTATCTGCCGACGGCAGCACCGATGTTTGTCGGCGGCGCCGTGAATACTGCGGATCGCGTCATGCTCGCTCCCGGCGGAAAAGCCATCATCTCTTCAGGCGTCTCGCCAGTTGGAGTCTCGTTTAGAGAAAACATCTGCAGTGGGTACCTCGGCAAACTGCAGTCTTTTTACCCGAGCTTCACCTTCGCCTCATGTCCCGACCCTTCGGATGCACTCCCTATGACCGCCGAAAACCTTCGTGCCTATGGATCCGCCTGCATCGACTACGTGCGCAGCCTCGCCTCGTGCGAATTCCCCAAAGACCCTCCCGCATCACTTACACCAAACTGCCGCACATTTGTGATGGACACCTTTTCATACAACGGATGCGTGTACCGCTATCAAAACACGCCTTCGTTCCTGCAGACATCGTGGCGCCTCTTCCTCAATGCACAACGCGGCGTATGGGATGATCGGCACGACATCATCCGACTCTTGGATGCCCAAAGCCGCACCGTGGATGCAATTTCATACTAAAAACCCGCCGCAAGGATATATGCGGCGGGCTTGTTTTCCTTACGCAGGAGCCTTTTCGGGCTTGCGTAGAGGTTTGGAGGGTTCCTGTGCCGGCTGAACCGGCGATGGAACCTCTCGAGAAGGATGCTCGGGCGCGTCCCGCGGAAGCCTCAGGGGCTTCACGGCAGGATTGGGCCGCTCCTCTTCGGGCTTGCGAAATGGGACAGACCCCGGCTGGATTGCGTCGACCATCGATCAACCTCCCTTTTTGACCAGCAAGCTCGCGCGCGCAGCAAGCTCGGTACGGTAGTAATCGAGCAGATCACTCGCTTCATACAGGATACCAGAGTATTGCCGCGCAGCGGCCTTGCGGACCTTTGCACGATCGCCTCGATCAAGCTCTTCAAACGCGTAGTCCATGAGCTCACTGAGTGCATCGAAGAATCGTTCATCATCAACACTCGCGCCGACTTGCGAAGCATATTCGGTCTTTACCCAGGGTGCGTCGAGAATTCCCGCGAGCCCATGGCGGATCAGGAGCTGTGACATCTCATGCGAAAACTCCTCACCCAGAGATGCCCAATACCCGCCATATTGTGCGTGGACCAGAAGAGTAGCGACAAAATTGATATTGTCGATGTCGCGCAATGTCTGACACATCAAGACATCAGTGCGCCCCTCAAGACGACGCGGAAAGAAGTCCTGCACGGAAAGATTTCCTTGCCTGTCGACTCCCCACCAACTAAAGAAGCGGTCAAGCTGTCCCGCACCGTACACAATCAGACGATTACCCGTGTATTCCAAGCTCGTCGTCACAAAATCCTCGCGCGCGAAGCGCCGAAGATTGTCGGTGCCGAGATAGAAGCTCACGCCCAGAAGCGCTGATCGACGTGCATTGAGCTGACCGGGCGAACACACCTGAATCTGAAAATCATCACTTTTTGCATGGCGACCAGTCTTCAGATACGAAATGCCGGTGCGCTCTTCGAGCGACTCAAACATCTCGACTACATGCTCTATACTCCCAACAGCCGGCAGCACGAAAGCCTCTTTGGTCCGGCCTTCTGGGACGCGGAACATTCCCTTGGGTAACGATAGTCCCTTTGGGGCATCCTGTGCGGTATGAATTTTGATACCGATTGATAGCCGCCCATTATGTATCCGACGAATACGATGAATTGGCTTCATCGCGCTCTGGTATCGGCGGTGCACTTCCTCAAAACCTACCTCATTGATCCGATATTTTTCTCGTGACACCGCAACCGCAGCCTCTGTCACTCGTTCGATTTTGAACGTCGGCCACACTCCCTCGGAAAGCGAGTTTTGATGCTTGCCTATGAGGGTTACTGTCGATATCCAGCCTTGCGGTATGACACGGACAAAGGTTTCAACAGGCACCTCTACGACTATTTCGTCAACTGTAAAGAGAATTGCGTTTGGCGACGGCTCAAGTCCAAACACTTCTTCGTATATCCTCACATCGACTGGGATACCAAGTGAGGTGCGTAATTTATCCATTGTACGCCGGTGTATTTCCTCTTTGAGGCGCTGGTATGCACGCACTTTCATACCATCAGTGATCTCGAAGATTGGCGCGGTCATGTAGTGATGCTTCCCATTCGGTTTGAATGTGAAGAAAAACTCGGACAGGATACGTATGTAGTGTTGCGATAAAGCCTCGATCTCACATACCCCGGGAGACCATGACATGTTGTGTGGCTGCGATTCTACGAGCGTGAGGTAATCGGCGAAGATCGCACATATGACCTCGTCTGCACAAAATCGCTCAAACACCTCAAATGTCGGGTGTTGGAAGAACCAGTATCGCGTTTCTTGTTTTGGTCCGTGGTATGGTGATGCCGGCTCTTTCACCCCATCGAATATCTGGCGGCGTTGTACCGGCGTGCACCGTGCTAGAAATGCACACAATGCCTTGATCCGACTACGCCGATACGCATGATTGTGCCGCTGCCTCCCCTCCACTATGAGGAACGACAGCGCTTCTCTCTGAAGCTCGTCCATCGCTCACTCCTCTCTTGTTACTTGTTTTAGTCAAAGACCCACTTCCCTCATTGAAGCACACCCGTCAAATGGAATAAAGCGCTGCCTATGCATCACCTAGCGAAAACAGCACGATCCCCGCTGCCACCGCCACATTGAGCGACTCTTTGGCGCCATGCATCGGTATTTCGACGAGATCATCACAGAGGGCGCGCAGGGAGGGTGAAATACCGCGCACTTCGTTGCCAAGTATAAAAAGAATCGGCCTGTGATCAGCTTTAAACCCGCGATAGTCCTGCGCTCGCGCGTCCTGCTCGATACCGACAATCCGCCACCCCTCGCGCTTGAGTCGTCTGATGAGCGTGCCAGGCGTCTTTGCATACTGCCACGGGATGGATCGCTCCGCGCCGAGCGCGGTCTTGGCGATCTCTTTTTGCGGTCGCCCGAAGCGATCGACGGGTACCGGCGTATAGCCGCTGAGGTAGATCACGCAAACACCCGCACCATCGCCGGTGCGAAATATCGATCCGACATTGTGCGAACTCCTGATATTGTGAAGCAAAAGTGCAACCTGCATGACAAGACACTATAACAAATAGTGCTATACTGCGCAGTATGGGACATGTATTTGCCGTTTTCCCCGAGCTTTTCTTTCTTTCTCCTCTGGCGGTCACACTTCTGCGCATCGCATGTGCATACGCTTTTTTGTATCTTGCCAGCCGTTTGGTACAAAACCGACGAGAGATCGCACGGACACGCTTCCCCATCGTCGGCCATCCACCTCTGTGGATGATTTGGATTGCCGCCGCAGCGAGCCTTCTCATCGGCGTCATGCTCGCCATCGGCTTGTACACACAGGTCGCCGCGATACTCGGCGCACTTTTCCTTTTGAAGCATATGCTGTGGTCACGCTGGGGCTTGCCTATCACACCGTTTTCGCGTGGCACACTCGCCCTCCTTCTCGTCATCTGTGTATCGCTCGTGATCACCGGTGCTGGCGCATTTGCATTTGATCTACCGTTCTAAGGGCTCGTCCTAATGATCAGGACCTAAGACAATCCGCATCTCTTCGAGTGCTTTGAGTGCGGTGATGCTTTCATTTTCGAGCGCGAGCGCGCCGTCGAGCATACGCGCTTCGCTCACAAGCGCGTCAGCGAGGAGCATTGTAAGGATCCTTCCTTGGAGATCTTCAGGGAGTAGCATGAAGCGATCTTTCAAGAGCGCCTGTGCGGCACGGTAGTCCTGCGCTTGCGCGAGCGCTTCGAGTTGATCGTGCATTGTTTGTAGGGCGGTGCGATTCATCATACTTTATGTGTTATTTGATTCCCTTTCCTCTTGGAAAAGACCGAGTGCTTCACTCAGTTTTTGCAGCGCATCTTCGCTTGATCCTTTTTGTTTTATGAGAATGCCCTCGATCTCGCTCTTTATACGCTTAAGATCGTTTTTTCTTGTTATGTGCAACCCAAGATATTCATCGACGAGTTTCCATGCCCCTTTTTTATTATTCTCTCTTAACTGCCGTCCAACCGCGTCGTAGAGCTCCTGCGGATTCTTGAAGCGCTCTTTTTCCAGCCGCTTCTCTTCTTCACGCCCTATTTCTTCCGCGCTTTTTTCTTTTGGTTCCTTCTTACTGTTGCGCTTGGTCTCCTGTCGATTCGGAGAATTGTAAATCCCTGTCGCTTCTGTGAGGAGAGCGCTCGCAATACCCCACGCCCACGACGCCTCCCCCTTGATGTAGTCCCCTATCAGATCCCTAGCACCAAGGATGATGCGTTGCATATTTTTCTTCCAACGCTCGTCGTCACTGAGCTCTTCGGGTGCACCTTCATCTTCTCGTCCCTCTCCCGGTATGCGGGCATATTGGATAGCTTCCATAAATTCATGGTCTCCTCGCACAAACCCATTGAGGACATCGGCCACCGCATGGAGATGCTCGCCAATCTCGCGCTTCACTTCGTCTTTTTCAAACTGATTAAGTGTATCAAATGCGTGTTCGATGCCGCGTTCAGTGTGCGTCCCGCGTAGCCAGCCGACTGCCTTTTGTAAGCCATCCACTCTCTCTTGGACCAATTCACGAAAGCGCTGCCTACGCTCGCGCTCATTGGAAATATTTTTTAATTCTTCGAAATCCGTGTTGGAAAGCTTGAAGCGCTTGAGGATGGTCTGTGTCATGCGCTCATGCGCCTTGTAGCGTATAGAGCGACGTTTTTCGTTGACACTTCGCTTGAGATCGAGTATCGCGCGCAACTCTTCAGGACGCTCCATAGCCATGACCTCCATATATCTTTTTAGGATCTGCGGGGATCCATTATTGAGAGCGAGCAGTTCGCGCAGAGGCTCATGATTTTTTGCGGCCTGCTCTATTTCTTTTGTGTCGAACATATATCGCACCTCTTCGGCGAGCAAAAAATGCTCCTTAAACTTCGGGAAGTGATCGTTGAGGAATGTGATTTGTTCTTGGGTATACTGCCCGTTTGCCTTATGTGTCTCAAATATGTCTCGTACGATTTCAGTGTCGTTCTGAAGGGTATTGAGATACCGCGTAAACAACCCCCTCATCCTTGGGTTAGTAAGTACCTCGTGGAGCGCCTGTGGCGCACGAGACGCCTCATATGTGCTCTTTTTGGCTTCGGGGCCATGCATAAACATGCTATATATTGTATCATCCGAGCTCACTCGCCGTTTGACAGAAATGTGGTATATTCTCTTTCAACGCGCGCCCATAGCTCAGGCGGTAGAGCAACTCCCTTTTAAGGAGATGGTCGTTGGTTCGAATCCAACTGGGCGCACTACTTCGCTAAAGCTTCGTAGTGCACGGCACAGACGCAGATTTTTACGTATATCCGCAATGACTTGGCGAGCGAGCGCGAAGTAGTCCTTCGTAGCCATTTGGGGCGAAGTATAAGTGTAGTCCACAAATAACGAGTACGTGATTTGTGGACGAGCCCTTACCAATGGTGTCTTTGTGAGTGAAGCGAAGCAATCCAGGGGTGAGTGGTAGAACTCTGGATTGCTTCGGCCAAAGGCCTCGCAAAGACGGCAAAGACGAAATTTCCCATTGATGGACGCTTAATGTGAGAGATGGTATAAAAAGATGATTTCCTTTATATCGCCATCCGCACCGTGAAGTAGTCGGTCACCGGCGTACCATCGGGCGTTAGGCAGGAGATGGTATACGTAGTCGACGTCGTGAGCGGGACGGTCGATGCGCCTCCCGAAAGCGTCGTTTGGCGGAAACTCCCATCGGGACTGGTCACGAGACAGTTTTCCACGCCACGCGCACTCCAAAAGATCGAGGTGCGGGAACCAATCGAAACCGTCGCTGGCACCGCCCAGACCTGGACCCTCGGCGGTATAGTAGGGACAGTGGATGTGGCGGTTGTCGTCGTGTTTTTTACAGGCGTTGCCGTCTTTTTAACGGCAGGCAATCGTGTCTGTGTCAGGCCTGGAGTCACCGTCCTTACCGGCTGAGCACCTACCGCATATCCGCGACGCGTGCAGAGCGAATCGAAGAACGACGACGGTATGATGCGAGAGATGATGTTGTTGGCCCACGGCCGTGTCCGACACAACCATGCAGCCAAGCCGACCGATCCACCAGAAGAATTGGCACCAATGAACCCTGAGATGGCTGTATTCGTTTTTGAATCAAAATTGGAGGAATATATGGTGGCACCATTGCCGCCCAAAAACAAATCCCCTCCCTGTGAGGATGCCCCTTTGCCACTGATGATATTGGCTATCGTCATAAATGCAGTGAGATCACCCGCTGAGGTCTTATTACTCGGAAGTGTAATTTCGAGGCCAAAAAACGAATACGTCGTGGTGGTGGATGTCGTCCCATCAGGATTTACTATTACCGTTTCCGTAGTACTCGCGATCCTCAGGTTGTTTGGATTTGAGATGAGACCTATGATCGAATTGGGTGCGCTGGTCTTCCCTTGTGTGGTACCAATCTGGGGTCCTGTCCCATTATTAATACCGCCCGATCCACTATTGTTGGGATTTTGTGGGGGGTTGACCGTACCGTTCGTATTATTATTGTTGATACCCGTTCCCGTCCCAGGAATGCTCGGTATATTGGTATTTGTACCGCCGTTTAGTGCATTGAGGAGGTCGTTGCCTGCGGTACTACCGAGCGCACCGTTGAGATCACTACCAATGGACGATGGGACGTAGTACGCACACGGATCGCTCGACGGAGTGGATACCTGGTAGTAACTCGTGCATCCTTGCGAGCCGCCCATCCCGGTCCCTCCCATGCCACCCATTGGGGGCATCTGAGGCTGTTGACCACCCCCTCCTCCTCCACCCCCTCCTCCCTGAAGGGCCTGCATCGCTTGACTGAGCATCTGGCCGAGCTGACTGAGCATACTATCGACACCGCCACCGCCGGCGGATTTGGTTTCGCATTTTTTGGGTGCGATACATATGCCAGAAAAAGTAATACCGCTCACGGTCGCCTGGCAGGGACATTGATTCATGTTCGCACCTCCTGTGCATTGCCCTGTTATTGGGTCTAATATTTGCTGACAACCACAAGGCGGAATGACTGGATTACACATCGCATTTGCTGATTCTGCTGCATTCATCGCCACAGCAGTGCGCGGCAGCACAACCACAATAAAGGTAACCAACGACATCACAGAGACGACGAGCATCGTCATCGAAATACTGTTTTGCATATTCATAGTGATTATTTTATCACGTCAATAGAGAGCACAAATCGTTCAAGTGCATATTCGAGTTCTTCGCCACGGCGGCGTGCTTTGTGCGGTAGCTCCGCGAGCTGTGCTACGAGCCTTTTGCCGCGGATACGCTCCGTATCGCCTCGTGCAGCAAGCAGCATCTGCTTTGCGGCCCAAAAGAGGACTCCATGAATTGCTTCGGGCGCTGTCTGAGCAAGCAGCTCCCCTTGGTAGCCGACCCAGAGACGCTTCTTGTCACCTACGCGCAACGCATTGCCTATAGTGAAGATAGTGCTTTCTTTATCGGCTTTTTTTGGCAGATCGAATTGTTGGACCTTTGCAGCCATGCGTTCCAGACGCTTACGTGTCGCTGCGTCGATCTTCTCTGTATACAGCAAAAAGTGGTCACTCATAGATGCAATATCGTCCGTCCGCGATAGAATCCGCTCTCGCATGTCTTCCCTGTCAAAGACGCCATCAAGTATGACGACTCTCGCTTGTGCGAAGAGCCCACCACCGCTTATAGCGGCATCCAGGTCTTCTATTGTATGTGCGTCGGTGATGTGGATAACTGCCGCTTTTTTCGACAATAGCGCCGCATCAGCACGCAACGCCGCATGTGCCTTCTTTCTGTCTGTACCGATATAGAGGTAAAGCATAAAATAGTGATTGGCCACTAGGGTATAGCCACTAGTATAATCCAAGAACAGCCACGCCCTATTGGCTAAACCCTAGTCGCTAGTGACTGATCTTGCGCATCTCTCCCCAATTTTTCCCCACCGAAGCCTCGGCGATGATGGGCACGCCAGCGAGCATATCCCCTGTCACCACCGATTCCATTACCTGTCGCAAGCGCGGCACGAGCGTATCAGTATCTTCTGCGCGTACTTCGTAGATGAGTTCATCGTGCACTTGCAAAAGCAATTTCACTCGGTCCCGGAGGTCTTCGCGCTCGATCACTTTGTCGGCTTCGATCATGGCGAGTTTGATGATGTCGGCTTGCGTGCCCTGCATCGGTGCATTCACCGCCATGCGCTCCGCCGCAGCGACGACGCCTGGCAAGGAGGATGTGAGTCCTGGGAAATGCCGGCGGCGGCCGTAGAGCGTCTCGGTGTAGCCCTGTTTTTTTGCAAAAGCTTTCGTCTTTTCGATGTATGCGGCCACGCCTGAGAATGTCTTGAAATAATCTTCGAGATACTCGGCCGCCTGCGCGCGCGTCACATCGCCACCGAGATTGGCACGCAACGCATTGACACCCATACCATAGAGGATGCCAAAATTGATCACCTTGGCGCGGCGGCGCATCTCACGATCTACTTTTTCCGGCTCGACACCAAAGACAAATGACGCAACCTCGGTGTGAATATCGCCACCCTCTTGAAAGATTTTGATCAGCTTTTCATCACCTGAAAGCCCCGCAGCGATACGCAGCTCGATCTGTGAGTAGTCGATCGCAGCGAGCACGTATCCCGGTGCGGCGACAAATGCACTGCGGATACGGCGGCCATATTCGGTCTTGATGGGAATATTCTGGACATTGGGATTCTGGCTTGCCATGCGCCCCGTCGCGGATCCTGCTTGCAGGAATTGGGCATGGAGCCTGCCGTCTGCGGCGACCATAGTGGGGATCTTCTCGATGTAGGTGGAGAGGAGTTTCTGCAGTTCGCGGTACGCGAGGATATCGGCAATGATGGGGTGCATATCGACAAGCTTCGAAAGCTCCTCTTCGCGCGTCGTGCGCGCACCGCCGGCAGTCCGCTTTTGCCGCTCTGGCGTGATTTTGAGCTCGTCATACAAGACGACACCGAGCTGTTTGGGAGAATTGATATTGAATTCGTGGCCCGCATGAGCGTAGATGCGCTTCTCGATCTCCGAGAGACCTTTGCCATATTCGCGCGCGAGCGAGGCGAGATACTTTACATCGATCATCACTCCGTCGTCATGCATCCTATTCACGATGGGTATGAGCGGGCGCTCAATGTCTTCGTACACTTTTTGAAGCGCCGGACTCTCATGTAGCTGTGCAAATATCTTCTCGCGCGCCTTCTCGAAATCATCGGTCTGCGCAAATTCGAAAATGTCCGCAAGCGACGGATTGGCGATATCGGAATTGAGCACCCAGAGCGCGACCGATACTTCCGCGAGCGTCGTCTTGTCGACCGAAGGAGTGTCTGTCGCTGCCTCCTGGGCGGCTGCACCGCTCTCCGCACGGACAAATCCGCGCACACGCTCCTTGAGCGTACGGAATTCAAGCGTGTCACACAGCTGCTCGATGCCACCCTGATGCTCGGCAAGCACCCACGGCCTGTCGGGCACCGTAAATGAAATCGGTGCATCGGTATGAATCGTCGCAAGCTCTTTGGAGAAAAAGGCCGCCTCCTTACCATCAATCAGGAGCTGCACGATGCGCGGCTTTATGCCCTTTTTTATGAGCGTATCCGGATGTTTCTCGAGCAGCGCATAGAGGTTTTCGAGCGAGCCGCCTATTTTGATGAGCTCGGTCGCCGTCTTCTCGCCGATACCTTTGATGCCGGGGATGTTGTCCGACGGATCGCCGCGCAAGGCTTTGTAATCGACCACATGCTCGGGGCCGAATCCGTAGCGCTCCTTGACCTCAGCGGCATCATAAAACTTTATGTCAGTGATTCCTTTGCGCATCGTGTACACACCGACCGAGGGCGACACAAGCTGAAGCGTGTCCATGTCGCCGGACGCGATGATCGTATCGACATGATCGTGCGCCTGAAGCTCGCGCACGATCGTGCCGATGCAATCGTCCGCCTCGTATCCGGGCGCTGCGTACATAGGAATACCAAACGCCTCAAAGACAATCGGCGCACGCTCAAGCTGAGCCACAAGTGCATCCTCCGCTTTCACGCGCGTCGCCTTGTAGCCTTCAAAGCGCTCGTGCCGGTGTGTCGGACCCGGCAAATCCCGGCACGCGATGAGGTAGTCGGGCTTCAGATCATTGATCGTACGCAGGAGCATCGAGACGAGTCCGTAGAGCGCACCCGTCGGCTCGCCTTTAGAAGTCGTGAGGTCGGGAATTGCATGATAGGCACGGTGGATGATTGCATGCGTATCGAGGATAATCAGACGCTTGCGCGCCGTTGTGGCATCTTCCTTGTCCTTTTTAGCTACCATGGCCACAGTATAGCGCAGACGGCCTCGCGCGTCGTGAAAAACAAAAGCCTCCCAATCCCACGAGAGGATCAGAAGGCTAAGGGCTCATGTTTTTCATCTGGCGACAGTCCGCCAAATATACGCGCTCCCTGCGGAAGCTTGCGTCGATATTTTAGCTTTTGCAGCTCCTCGACAGGTCCGGGCACGAGGTTGATATGCCACGTCCCCAAATAGGTGTTCCAATACAAGGTATGCGGACGATCATCGAAGACCGGGGTAACGAACGCCACATTCATCATATTGTTGCATAAGGCAGGCCCCTTTTGTCCGAGACTCATAATTTGAAAGACCCTCACCAAATCCACCACCCTTTTTTCCTCACCAAGCCATACGGAGAAGATGTCGATATCGCGTGTATCTCGCAACAAATCCCAGTACGATACCCGAAGCTTCGGTATTGGGGAGATTTTTTTGGTAGGTGACCATCTTGTCGGATCTGGAAACGGGATAGGAAGGAAGAGTCGCATAAACTCATCGTCCATGTTTCCGATTGGTATGCCGCCGATCACATTTCCGATGCAAAAGATCGTTGAGGGACTAAACTTCCCATACAAAACAGGAAGCTCGACCTCGGAGCAGTATTGCAATGGTCCCTGTTGTCTGAAGTGTACGATGTTGCTCATCAGTACCTCCGTCGCAATGACACTAAGACAAAGATAAACACAGGGCACTTACAAGTCAACTGTTATCTCTCTCGTATCGTCGTCGCCCGAGAGTGTGACACGCACTGCCTTCTCAGGTATAAGCTCCGCCACCATCTCCGGCCATTCGATGAGGATTAGATTACGCGAGTCGGCGATCATGTCGTGCCAGCCGAGTACCTCGAGCTCATGCTCACTCACGAGTCGGTAGGCATCGATATGAATGAGCCGCGACCATTTTTGATCGTGTAACTCATATACCTTTTCAATGACGAAGGTCGGGCTGGTCACCACCTCCTCCACACCAAGCGCATGGGCGACCCCCTGAGTAAAAGTCGTCTTCCCTGCCCCTAGGTCCCCCGAGAGCGCGACGATCGTCGCGCAATCTGTGCGCAAAGCTAGAGCCGCGATAAACTCACGCGCGTACGATTCCATTTCCCCCACGCCTTCAATGCGCATATTACTTTACATTAGGATCGCGAAGAGGGATATTGTTTGCCTCCAACTCTCTCACCAGTTCAGGCGGCATCGGGAGACCGTAGTCGTTGAACTTATCTCTTAGGTCTTCCAGCTCCTGCCTTTTTTTAGCAGCTTCTAGTCCTTCCGGAGTGGCAGGGACTTTCATTTCATAATGATGAGTCGGGAAATTACCATCAAAACCTGACCCTGCCTGCGCTGCGCTCGGACTAGCCGCTACAAGTGCAGCACCAAGTGCCCGGGCTACTTGTTCACCTGCCCTCCTCTTCTTTGGTTTTTCGAACTTTTCCATAATTCTCAATATTATTCGTTCACCTCTTGTATCTGATTTTTAATATATTGCACAAGCTCTTCCGATAGACCATGATTCGGATTGTTCAAGATGGCGTCGTAGAGGTCTTGCGCTGGATCATAGATGAGATCTTCTGGATTTTTTGAAGTTTGTCTAAATGCTTCAACGAACGCCTTACCATCTTCAAACGACATCTGGGCTAGTTTCTGTATGGCCGCCTCCGCAGCTGGTGTGGCGGTTATAGTATTCTCAATGGCCGTGTCTGATGTAAACGATGGTTGCTGTGACTCTATACCGTGTGCGGGCTCAGTATTAGAAACCGCCGTGATGATACCGGCAGCCATCATCCGTGCCACCTTTGCATCAGCAATCTTTCTTTGAGGTTTCTCACCTTGCTTCTTTTTATTAAACCAAGATTCAAACATACGCTTTAGTGTATTTACAAGTGTTAAATAATGTCTGATTTCCTATCACAGTAGCACATTGGACAAGAAATGTTGCTACAATAGTGCCAATGGTCACGGATTTTAACGAAAAGAAGCAGGAGGAGCGACTGGAGGAGTTGCGCCACCGCGAGGAAGAGCAGCTCGCACAGATGCTTGCTGGTAAATACGGCGTCGATTATGTCGACCTGACGAATAAATCAATCAACACCGACGCACTGCGTCTCATCCCTAAAGAGCGGGCAGAGGAGCTCGAAGTCGCCGCTTTTCACAAGAATAATAAAGTCATCTCTGTGGCCATGCGCGCACCAGAGCGCACAGATTCGCTCCAAGCGATAGCAGATGTGGAGCGGCTCGGCTACAGCGTACGGCGATTCATCGCCTCGCGCGCCAGCCTCGAACACGCCTGGGAACGCTATCACGACATCTCCTATGCCACCGAGACGGAAGCCGGCGTCCTCACTCTCTCCAATGAGACCATCCAAGAGATGCTCCAGAAACTCAAGAAGATTGAGGATGTGCAGAATGAAATCAAAGGCAATGTCGAGAGCAAGGACACACATCGTATCTCACGCATCCTCGAGATCACTATGTCCGGCGCACTCTCGCTCGGTGCATCCGACATCCACCTTGAACCACAAGAAGAAGACGTGCGTATGCGCTACCGTCTCGACGGCGTCCTGATCGACGTCTCTCGCTTCGATTTTGCCACCTACGGACTCATCTCAAGCCGCCTCAAGCTCCTCTCGGGCCTCAAACTCAATATCAAAAACGCAGCACAAGATGGCCGTTTCTCCATCGTCGTCAACGAAAAAGAGATTGAAATCCGCTCCTCGGTCTTGCCCGGCGCCTATGCAGAGACAATGGTCATGCGTATCCTCGACCCGACGACGATCGGCCTTCCAATGGAAGCACTCGGTTTCGATAAATACCTCATGGACATCTTCGATCACGAAATCGCAAAGCCCAATGGTATGATCCTCAACACAGGCCCTACCGGATCCGGTAAGACGACGACCCTCTATGCATTCTTGAGTAAGGTCAACGAGCCCGGCATCAAGATCGTCACCATCGAAGACCCAATCGAATACCACCTCAACGGCATCGTGCAGACACAGGTGTCCAAAGACTACACCTTTGCACAAGGCTTGCGCTCTACACTCCGCCAAGACCCGGACATCATCATGGTGGGCGAAATCCGAGATGCTGAAGTGGCGCAGACCGCCGTCAATGCCTCACTCACCGGCCACCTCGTCTTCTCCACACTTCACACCAACGACGCTGCAGGCACCTTCCCCCGCCTCATGGACATGGGTGTCTCGCCCGACATCCTCGGTGCTGCACTCACGGTGGCGATGGCGCAGCGCCTCGTGCGCCGCCTGTGTAAGACTTGTCACGAAGAAGTGCCGATCGAAGGCGCCAACAAAGAGCTCGTCGACAAGATATTGAGCAATATCCCCCACGCTGATGAACTCCCTGAAAACAGGACGCGTATGTGGATACCGAAAGGCTGTGACAAATGCGGTGGTCTGGGCTACAAGGGCCGCATCTCGGTCGTCGAAGTGATACTCATGGATAAACAAATCGAGGAGACAGTGCGTGCAGGCGCATCAGATCGCGACATCTGGGCCGCCGCAAAGCATCAGCAAATCCGCCGCATGGCACAAGACGGCATTGTGAAAGTATTACAAGGAGTCACCTCGCTCGACGAGCTCGGACGCATGGTGGATCTCAATGATGATACGCTTTTTGTGGAAGCGGCGTAAAAAGCGGCCCAAATGGGGCCGCTCAAGATTAGGTCGAATAAATTTGTCTTCTTCTTATCCTCGAAAGACGTATTTGAGGAAGAAGATTGCAACAGCTGCCGCGGCAATATACGCGACGGCGTTGGAGAGTTCGTGTGCCACTTCGACTGACATGTCTTTCCTCCATCACACCACGATAGTCTCTTTGTGTGCGCGCCCGCAGATGCTATCGTGATCATTGGTAGACAGGGGCGCGATTCTCTCAACGACACTTTTGAATGAAAAGCTGCGTCATGACCTCAGGATAGGGGAAGTGCTATTCCGCGTGGCGGCAGACTGCCGCCGTCCTGGATGATGATACAATCGTTGAGAGAATCGCGCCTCCGTCGAGCCGGATTGATCCTCTGTTTGTGGCTGATGAATCGAAAACTCCTGAAAAACTTCAGCTGATGGAAGTATATCATATACAACATAAAAGTCAATAGATTTTGTATGACAAAACCCTCCCCCACCCCCCTCGAAAAAAGCCCCCGATCGCTCGATCAGGCCCTGCGTCCAGGCGTCTGGGGCGAGTATGTGGGCCAGGCTACCATCAAGGAAAACCTACGTATTTTGCTCCAAGCCGCCAAAGGCCGCTCCCAGCAGTCCGAGCACATCCTCCTCTACGGCCCGCCAGGCCTCGGCAAGACCACCCTCGCCCATCTCATCACCAAAGAGATCGGTGCATCGCTGCGCAGCACCTCCGGACCCGCCATCGAGCGCGTCGGGGACCTCGCCAGTATCCTTACCAATCTTTCACCCGGCGACGTTCTCTTCATCGACGAGATCCACCGCCTCAATCGGATGATCGAGGAGGTCCTCTACCCTGCCATGGAAGCGGGAGTGCTCGATATCGTGATCGGCAAGGGTCCTGCCGCGCGCACCGTACAGCTCGAGCTCCCACCCTTTACCCTGATCGCTGCCACGACGCGCATCTCGCTCCTCTCGGCACCGCTGCGCAGCCGCTTCTCCGGCGGCACCTTCCGCCTCAATTACTATACCGATGCCGAGATCGCCGAGATACTGCGACGCTCGGCAAAAATTCTCAATATCGATATCGACGAAGCGTCCTCGATGGAGATCGCCCGTCGCAGCCGGGCGACACCACGCACTGCTAATTACCTCCTTAAGCGAGCACGCGACTTTGCCGAAGTCTCAGGTGAGCCGCTCACCATCAAAACGATCAAAAAAGCGCTCGCGCTCCTCGAAATCGACGAGATCGGCCTCAATCAGATAGACCGCGACATCCTCACGACGATCGCCGACAAATTCAACGGCGGCCCTGTCGGCCTCAAGACGATCGGCGCCGCGCTCTCCGAGGAAGAAGCGACGATCGAAGAAGTCCATGAGCCGTACCTCATCCAAGCCGGCCTCCTCGAGCGCACCCCCCGCGGCCGCATCGTGACTAAAAAAGGATACGCACATATCGGCGCTGAAGCGCCGCTCAGAAAACAACCACTCATGTAATTGCCTGTTCAGTTGGCGTCCTGTATTCTATGAGCGGACACCTCTTTGAGTCATGGAGATAGTACATGCAGATGAACTCATTCGACCCATATATCAGTGTCACGGATATCACATCCGCGGAGCAGGTTCAGCAGCTCCTTAAGGTCGTAAAAAGTGATACTGCGCATAAAACGCGACACCTGCTTGGGGTCGGGGTGATGATGAGTTATAAAACTCTTCACGGCCTGCCAACAAAGTGGGCGAATGCGTTTCCTCCTAAAGAAGTGATCGCGAATATCTTTCTCGACGACCCTTTCGTATGCAACGTCCTGCATTACGCCGACTACGACAATGTGACGACCATAGAAGATTACCGTGAGGCAATCAGCTGGGGTGGTAAACATCTGAATGCGATTCAGCTTGACATGGTCTGGCCGGATATCAATGATATCCGACAGGCATTCAAGCGCTATACCACCATTCGTCACAAAATAATCCTACAGGTCGGTGCTCGTGCCATGGAGGAGGCGGGCAACGACCCAGATATCGTTGCCGAAAAATTGGTGGAGTACTATCAGGCCAACTGCCTCGACGCAGTACTCTTCGACAAAAGCATGGGCCAGGGAAAGGGTATGGATGCGGAGTTGTTGATCACGTACTGCAAAGCACTTCGTAAACGTCTCTCCGATAAGTGTGTGGGTATGATTGCGGCGGGTGGACTGGGTCCTACGACCATCAATCTACTGAATCCCTTCAAACGAGAAGGTCTTCATACAGACATCAGTATCTGCGCACAAGTGCGACTTCGTCCAAGCAGGAATGCGCTCGATCCTATCGATATAGGAATGACGATAGACTATTGGAAGGAAGCGAAACGCTTTTTCAGTGGGGCATAGCGATGTACAACGAGCGGACATTGTATGATCCGCTCGTTTTTTTGTTTGTGGGTACAGGGGTCTGGCTTGTGTCCTTTTATCGGGCGGTGGCTTGTTCGAGTGCAGGGATCATGGCGCGCATCGAGTGATTATAGAGAGATGATTTTGAGCTGAGGACGGATGGATATTTTTTGCCAACAAAGGCCCGTGCTTCTTGTTCGATCTGTAGTAAGTCGTTGTCGGAGAGAGTTTGGTCTTGTTGTAGGGTATCCAACATACCGACACTATTCCAACCCATAGTGGTTGCGGTATCCAACATTCCCGTATTTTGTGCCGACTCTGTATGAAAAAGTACCGCTATCCAAAAATACGCCTTCTTTTTATCTTGTAGAATAGGTTTCTTGATGACGAGCGATGCGTTGTCTTCTCTGAGGTCATCGGATCCATAGAGATATACCTGAGCTACTCTGTAGATTGCTGTAAGATGGAAATATGTGTGCGCCGCACACGAATAAAAAGCGAAGCTATCGTCAAATCTGTCGGCCTGGAAAAGCTTAAATCCCATATAATAGAGGGCGACTGGTACTTGCGCGCCCTGGTAGGTCTTCTTACTCAGATTACACGTGAGTGTGTTGAAGTCGGTTTTTGAAAGCGTCTCGTTAAAGGATTGTGCCGGTAAGCCATCTACACCAGCAATACGCGTAGAGGTACCACAATAGGCCTTGTATATAGAGGATTGCATCGAAGCTGATACTGTTCCCACCTGTTGTTTTGTAATTGATGCGGTAAGTTGATCGTACTGCGAAAGCAGATCTTCTCGCTGTATTTGTAGCCGCAGGGACGCATCGACATTTGTATCTGATATGGATGATAGGCGATTGTTGAGTGATTGGATTTCTGCTTCGATTTGAGAAAGCTTCTTTATATCCCGCTCATCACTCACAGAAGGACTATTGCAAACCGGAGGGTCGGGCTGTGTGGGATCAACAGGAACCGGAGTGACCTGCGACTGTTTTGCAGGCCCAGGACCAACACGATCGCGCTCCGTCGATAATTCATCGCGGATGCGTTGTTCTATAACGGTAGTTTCCTGATCGCTGAGTAGCGTGGGAGGAGGTGCCGACGTCGAGTGTCCTCCCCCAAACAAGCTACCAAACAATACTGCAATAGAAGTGAACACCAATTTAATAAATTCCATTCGTTTATTTTACACCATCCCTTATTACATAGGTGTTGGTATACTACATGCATGTTGTCGGCTGTGCACAGTCCTCAAATTAGAAAGTCCATTGTTGCGGGGATTCTTTTCATCTGTGTGTGCATTCTTTTTCTCTCCCTTACATCGATACTGACCTTGTCTGAACACTTACTACCCTTGTTCCTTATACTCACCTTTTCCACTATGGTGTTTGCGAGGCATCTCTATGGGTATGTGGTAGTGGCAGAGTCGTATGGTGGAAAACGTTTCTCAATATCAGTCGCCTTGCTTATAGGGGCATCTGTTATGTTCGGTATTGGTATTGGCTTAGTTGGTTTATCAATAGTATTTGGGGGCGACGGTTTTACTTCATTTGAAGGAAGGACTGGTAACATGCTCGCCAATCTCGCCATACTACTTGGTGTTATCCCGGCCATACTATTCGCCTACGAGCTGATTCGTATGCGCTCTATGTTTGGGTTTTTGACATTTGGAGCTGCGGCCATGCCGTTTCTCGCTGGCATCTTTTTCTTTAATCCCTGGCCATCTGCTATTGCCGTAACACTCTCCTCACTCCTTTTATATCGGATTGATACGGGAAAATATCCATTCCAAACCAAATAAGAGCTTGGTAAATTGCGGCAGCACTGCTTCCGATATACAGTAGGTCCATATGTCCGGACACAACAAATGGGCGCAGATAAAGCATAAAAAGGCAGCGACGGATGCAAGCAAGAGTAGAGAGTGGGGTAAGCTCTCACGCCGCATCACGGTCGAATCCAAGCTGGCTGGTGGCGACACCACCTCGCCCTCTCTGCGCACCTATATCGAAAAGGCCCGCAAGGCCAATATGCCAAAAGACAAGATTGAGGCCGCGGTGGCCAAAGGTGTATCGAAGGACGCCGGCGCCATGGAGCCGGTCGTATATGAGGCATATGGCCCCGGAGGTGCCGCGATCATCGCTGCAGCACTGACCGACAACCGCAACCGCACCGCACAAGAGATCAAACACCTCCTTTCTAAGAACGGCCTCGCGCTCGCCGCACAGGGCTCCGCTGCATGGGCTTTTGCTCGCCAAGCCGATGGAAGCTACGAAGCGCAGACGACAGTCCCCCTCTCCGAAGCCGACAACGAAGCCCTCATGAAGGTCATGGACGAGCTCGATAATCACGACGATGTCGAAGACGTCTACACCAATGCGGAGTAGGCCTGTTGTGCAAGCCAGGCTTGCACAACTGTAGAAAGCCTGGCTTTTGACTAACTAATTAGGGCTCTTCCGTAAATAATTGTATCCTTCGGTGCGGCCCGATCGTGTAATTCCACTCTCCATGGAAGTCATGCATACATGGTATCGGGGTCTAGTTATTTATGAACGGGCCCTTACTATATGTGTCCGGCGCAGTTCCGTGCGATATTTCTTGTGATCCGGCATGGTCTGTGCCACGAGGTCCCAAAACTTTTTTGAATGATTCATGTGTACGAGGTGGCATATCTCGTGCACGACGATGTAGTCGGCGAGATGTGGCGGCAAAAGCGCGATCTTGTAATTGAAACTGAGATTGCCCGCGGTCGAGCAGCTCCCCCATCGCGATTTCTGCGCGCGGATAGATATCTTTTTGTATGTCAGGCCGTACTGTCTTGCAAAGTGCGCGCAGCGGCTTTCTGCGAGCTCTCGCGCGTGCTTTTTGAGCGTCGCGACATCCTTGCGCGGTATCCTCATCACCGTGCGTGCTCGCGCTCGCGCGACATGCCGCGATATCCAGTCAGTGTGTGTGGCCACAAACGAATCAATCATCCTCTTGGTCACAAATCGCGGCGTCGTTACCACCACTTCCCCATCCACCCGTACCGAGATCCGCATCCCCCACGCACGAGCATTTACTTGGTGGACGTATTCGATCATATACGCATCATACATTTTAGATGCTCTCTGTTACAATTCACCTCATGAAAGTCCTCGCGATAGACCCTGGCTACGGTCGCTGTGGTATGGCAGTAGTGGAGAAGGTGGGCGGCAAAGAGATACTCATTTACTCCGATTGTGTCGAGACGTCGCCGAAAGATGAGTTTAGCGAGCGGCTCGCGGCAGTCGCAGACGCCTGCGCACGACTCATCACCGAACACTCCCCGGACCATATGGCGATGGAGCGGCTCTATTTTAGCAATAATCAGAAGACGGCGATGCGCGTGGCCGAGATGCGCGGGGCACTCCTCAATACTGCTGCGCTCGCGGGTATTCCTGCTTTTGAATACACTCCTGGTCAGATCAAAAATGCAGCAGCAGGGTTTGGCGCCGCTGACAAGACGACCGTCGCCCGCATGCTCCGTATGTTGCTCAAAATCGAAAAAGTGGTCCGATACGACGACGAATATGATGCTATCGCCGTTGGTGTGACCCATTTGGCACACCAAAGATAGCTGCGATAAACACCTCTATTAGTTGTCTTTGGGCGGGAATCGGGGTTACAATATCCACACGTTATGCACAGATTACGCCGCCACCTACGGCCGCTTAAAAAACTGGAAGAGAATACTACTTTACAGTGGCTAAAACTCGCCGCTATAGGCGCTTTTTCCTTATTTCTCTTCATTTTTGGCGCCATGCTCATATGGGCGGCGATCATGCCGATCCCCTCGATCAACAACTTTGAGGCGCGCCAGGTAGCAGAATCAACCAAAATATACGATCGCACAGGCAATATCGTGCTCTACGATGTGCACGGGACAGTACGCCGCACCTCAGTCCCTATCGAGGAAATCTCTCCCTACATCCGCAACGCGACCATCGCCATCGAAGACTCCACCTTCTATACCAACGCCGGATTCCGCCCCCTCTCCCTCGCCCGCGCGATATTTGTCGACATCACCAGCGGTTCATATCGCCAAGGCGGATCCACCATCACCCAACAGGTCGTCAAAAACGCCCTCCTCTCCCAAAACAAAACCATCCTTCGTAAACTCCAGGAAATCATCCTTGCGCTTCGCCTGACACGCATTTATTCAAAAGATCAGATCCTCAACACGTATCTGAACGAGTCGCCCTACGGCGGCACGCTGTATGGTGTCCAAGAGGCATCACAATACTTCTTCGGCATCGATGCAAAAGATGTCGATCTTGCGCAGGCAGCGTACCTCGCCGCGATCCCACAGGCACCGACATACTATTCACCATATGGCAACAACCGCGAGTCACTCGACAGGCGCAAAGATCTCGTACTACAAAGGATGAAAGTGTTGGGACATATCACTCCAGAAGAGTATGAGACCGCAAAGAATGAAAAGGTAGAGTTTCGCATAGAAAAAGAGGCCGGCATCAAGGCGCCGCATTTTGTATTCTTCATCCGACAATATCTCGAAGAGAAATACGGCGTTGACGCGGTCAACAACGAGGGCCTGCGCGTCATCACAACACTTGATTATGACCTGCAAGAAAAGGCCGAATCGGTCATACGAGCGTATGCACCCGGTATGCAAGGCAATTTCAATGCATCCAATATGGGACTCGTCGCGATCGACCCGAAGACCGGACACATCCTTACTATGGTGGGATCAAAAGAATTCTTCAGTGAAGATATCGATGGGCAGGTCAATGTAACGATAGCTCACCGTCAGCCAGGATCATCATTTAAGCCGTTTGTGTACGCTGCAGCATTTGCCAAAGGATACACACCAGAGACAATCGTCTTTGACCTTCAGACGCAATTTTCTACCGCCTGCAGTGTACAGGATGTCGCCAACAACGAACCCCCTTGCTACAGCCCTCAGAATTATGACGAGACATTTAAGGGCCCTATGACGCTTCGCAATGCGCTCGCACAATCCCAAAATATTCCCGCCATCAAGACCCTCTACCTCGCCAACATACAAAACTCCATCAACCTCGCCGAATCATTTGGTATTTCCACACTCGGAGATCCTGATCGATATGGGCTCACTCTCGTGCTCGGTGGTGGTGAAGTCACTCTCCTCGATATGACGAGTGCGTACGGCGTGTTTGCCAACGACGGCGTCCGAAATCCGTCGACAGGCATCCTCGAGATACGCGATAATCGCGGACACGTACTGGAAAAGTACGAGGATAATTCCGAGCGCGTACTTGATCCACAAGTGGCACGACTCATCAACAACGTCCTTTCAGACAATATCGCCCGCACACCGGCATTTGGCGCAAGCAGCCCCCTCCACTTCCCTGGGATGGACATCGCCGCTAAGACCGGTACCACCAACGACTCGCGCGACGCATGGATCATCGGTTATAGCCCCTCTATCGTTGTGGGGGCATGGGCTGGCAACAACGACAATAGTCCCATGTTTAAAAAAGTTGCCTCCTTCATCGTCGCCCCACCGTGGCACGAGGTCGTCATGTATGCCACTGAAAAGTATCCCGCTGATCGATTCACCCCTCCGTCTCCCGACCCAGACATACTGACAACCCCTTCCGTACTTCGTGGTAACTGGAATACCGACCCCAGCCGGGGAGTACACGAAATTCTCTTTTGGGTACAGCGGGATAACCCTCGCCTCGCCCAAACCGGAAATCCGTACAGTGATTCGCAGTTCCCTTACTGGGATCACGCTGTACAGCTATGGATGGAACCGAAGGTAGGTTCCAGTACGCCTTCGGGCGAAGGCCCGTTCCCTACCACAAATCTTCCCACCCAACAGACGACAACAATCCCTGGGACCACCATCCCCCTCCACACAATCATTCCGCAATTCTAATACCATTTCCAACCAACCTACCGGTAGTGTCTTTGCGAGCGACCAATTTTTCTTAGCCAAGGCTTAGAAAAATGGAAGTGCCCTTGTGGTGCAAAACGAAGCAGCCTAGGGTGAGTGGTAGCACTCTGGATTGCTTCGGCCAAAGGCCTCGCAAAGACGGAATTTTCCATTGACGGACAAGCCCTTAATGAGAGACGGTATAGTCTAGCGATTAAGTGGCATTACCAGGTAGGTAAATGTCGCATCAGAGACGCCACGGATCACCATTGGGCGCCCGATGCCGCCGAATCCGATTGTAATACTGTCGGACTCTATCGAAGAGAGACAGTCGGCGAGATAGCCGATGTGAAAATTGATATCGATATCCTCGCCGGAAATCGCCGCATCGATCGTATCGGACATCTCCCCCACATCATTACTGCGTGCCGTTGCAGAAAATATCTTTCGTGACGGATAGACGTGCAGCCCCACATACTGGTCGTTGCCAGAAAAAATCCGCGCCTTTCTAAGCATCTCCATAAAATCACCCTTAAGCAGGGTCGCCTCGGTCGCAAATTTCTTTGGGATTATCTCTTTGTAGTTTGGGAAGGTCGCATCGACGATCCTCGAGACAAACCGCACCGAGCCGGAACGAATATCGAGATCTGTCTCTTCGAGTCTGATAGCAATAGTCTCAGATGATATCTTCTCCAAAATATGAACCATTTCGAGTGCATGTTTCAATGGCACAAGAATATCCCCCACATCTTCCACTGATCCGCCTGGAATCGTCTTTTCGGACAAGCGGAAAGAATCGGTCGCCGCGCACACAATGGCGCCCTGTTTGATGGAAATATACACGCTCCCAAGCTCGGGACGGATCATAGAAGGAGATGTCGCATAAATGACCGCCTGAATGCCGCGCAAAAAGCGCTCACGCGCCACCACAACGCCTTTAATATCTGCATTTTCACGCGACAGCACCGGGAATTCCTCATGGGGTATCGCTTTCATGATCGTCTTGGTACCCTTTGCCTCGATAATGAGGTTTCCGTCATCACTCGTTTTGAGTGTTATCGTCTCACCACTGATCGAACGAATAGTCTGTGCGAGTATTCCCGCAACCACCGCCACCCTCCCCTTCTCCTCGATATCGGCAGGTACCTGGACCTCGACGCCCGCCTCAAGGTTGGTTGCCCGGACCACTACTTCATCTTGGGTATCTATCAAGATGCACGAAAGGACAGGGAGCGACTCCTTCTTTCCCGTGATGCGTTCTGAGATGAGAACTGCTTGAAGTATCGAATCTTTTCTTACGCTGATCTTCATATCTTTTATATTAAAAACTACTATTACTACTAGTGGTGTGGATAATGGGGAAAAGGCAAAATATGGCAGAAAGAAAAGCTGTAACAGCAATCGATCGCTGTTGAAAACAGTGTGTCTGTGTATGTATACCTACGGGGATAAAGGATCGTGTCGAAAAAAAAGTGAAGATACCCACAGAATTTCCTATAAAGACTCCTCTTGTTATTCATATTATTATACCCATTCATATACACAGGTTATACCTGGATAAGCGAGCGGATATGCTCGATCTCAGCTTCGAGTGATGGGTTTGCCTTCACCTCCTCTTTGATTTTTTCACACGAGTGTATGACGGTGGTGTGATCTCGCCCTCCAAGCTTTTCCCCTATTGAAGGGTATGAGATGTTGAATTCCTCGCGAAGGATGTACATAATGACTTGGCGCGGCCGCACCACCTCCTTTTTACGCGTCTTTTCATAGATGTTTTTCTCGGTGATGTCATAGTAGTGGGCGATGCGGCGCACCACCTCATCCACCGAAACGCCTTTCGAGGGTTTCATATTGTGTTTAATAAGCGCTTTTACGTCGGCGTGAGAGATGGTTTTGCCTTTCAACTGCGATCGGCAGACGATCATATTCAAGACACCTTCAAGTTCGCGGATGTTGCCGCGGACGTTTTCGGCGATGTAGCTGATGATATCCTCAGGGATCGAGAATCCGTGCTGTTCGATCTTGGCACGGATGATCGCTGTGCGTGACTCGACGTCCGGCTCAGGGATCTCGGCGATCATACCCCCTGCAAAACGGCTCTTGAGGCGCTCCTCGAGACCGCTCAGGAGTGATGGATGTTTGTCAGATGAAAACACGATCTGTTTATTGTTGTCTCGAAGCGCGTTGAAGAGGTGAAAAAGCTCCTCTTGGGTCTTTTCCGTGTTTGCGATGAATTGGATGTCGTCCATGATGAGGACGTCATATTGGCGATACTGGTCTTTGAAGGTGTTGGCGTGGCCGGAGCGCACGGCGTTTATGTAGTCGATGGCGAATCGTTCGGAAGTCACATACAAAACCTTTTTATTGGCGTGGGTTTTCTTGAAGTAATTCCCCACTGCCTGAATAAGGTGGGTTTTTCCGTGTCCGGTCGATCCATAGATAAAAAGTGGATTATAGGTGAGTCCGGGGCGCTCAAGCACTGCTTTTGCAGCCGCGTGCGCGAGCTGATTGAATGGTCCCACCACAAAGGTTTCAAAGGTATAGCGAGGGTTCAAATTGTCCCGCTTATCGATGTAGAGGCTGCTGAGGTCGAGCGATGCATTTTCAGGGGAAGGTTGGCGAGGTGTTTTACGGTCATTCACAGGAGAGGCGATAGATTTGTGAATCGTGTATTCTACCGTCCGTACCGAAGGATCTAAACTACGGAGTGTTTTGAGGATGAGCTTGTTGTGCTTGTCGGTGAGCCACTCTTTTACGATCTTTGATGGTACGGCGACGTGTACCACTCCCCCTTCCCGACTGGCGATATCCGTATTGCGAAACCACGTCCGAAAACTGGTCTCCGACGTGCCGAGCTCGATCTGTACGAGTGCATTTTGCCACAATTCTCGGTTTGCCATCATAGGTAGTTGGAGTGATATGTATTAGTTAGGACCCGTTCATAAAAAGTTCAACATAAAATGAACGGGTCCATAAGTGGCTGCCACAAATAACGAGTACGTTATTTGTGGACGAGCCCTTATCCACATTATACGCTTCTATTCTTTTTTAAGAAGCAAGGCGCTTTTCTCCGGAGTTGTTCACAAGGTGTGGATAAGGTGGGGACAAGCGGTAGTGGCATACTGTTTCGGAACCACACCCTCGTCCCACCCTTTCTTTTCGAGCTCCTGCTCTACTAGTGTGCCAGATGTTTGTTCGCTGCGCGATGTTCCAAAACAGTATGCCACTACCGCTTGAGGGTGGGTGTGATTAGTCGCGGCTGCGAAGACGGCAAAACACACGGCCACGCACGTTGCCCGGAGGTTGGTGTCAGGAATGTGGCCGTATGGTGTTCTGGAACATCGCGCAGCGAACGGATATCCGGCACATATGTAGAGCAGGAGCTCAAACAGCAAGCGTGAAAATGTAGGTATGGTTCCAGAACACCATACGGCCACACCCCTCCCCAATAACCCCTCCCCAATAACTTGAGTTTGGGTATAGATACGGTATAGTGGCCGCATGAAGCGAACATACCAGCCCAAAAAGCGTAAACGAGCGAAGACCCATGGTTTTTTGGTGCGTAGTGCCACCAAGACCGGCGCCAAAGTCCTTGTCCGCCGCCGCCGCAAGGGGCGCGCAAAAATCACCGTCTAATGCCCTCTCGATTTCGGCTTACACGCTCTGATTTTAAGGCACTTTCTACCCAAAAGACGCGCCGCGTGCGCGGGGTCTATTGTATGCTTGCCATAACCCCCCTTCCCGTGGGCACACACCCTAAAATAGCTTGTATTGTAGCCAAAAAAGCTGTTCGGAAGGCGACGGACCGCAACCGCATCAAGCGTCGCTGCCGGGAAATCGTGCGTCTGGAGGTGGGGCATATCAAGAAGCCGGTCGCCCTTGCCCTTTATGCAAATGCGGCGAGCGTACAAGCCACATTTGATCAGTTGAGGGCTGATATTCACACTCTACTATGCACTAATAATTTTTATCAATAATCTCACGTCCTGCACGAGTTCATTTTTTCTAAAAGGCGTCGCCTTTATCCGATAAAGGCGACGCCTTTTTAGCCATACTACATCGACGACTGCACTTTCATCCACGACGCGCTCCATGGCATGCCACACAAGTGGCTCAACAGCGGAGTCTGTGATTAAAAGTGGTAATGGCACAAGTCAGACTTGTGCCATGTAGGGTTGTAGGGGTGGCGCGATTCCTGAAAGGAATCGCGCTGCCTTTCACTTTTCCGATGACTAACGCGTAGTCTGCGCATAACAGGTGTATTATTTGCGGACGAGCCCTTACACGCTACAATTAATCCTATGATTTCTTCGATATTCCACGCAATCGTATATGATCCGCTGTACAACGGACTCATGTTTTTGGTGGATATATTGCCGGGACATGATGTGGGGGTTGCGATTGTTGTATTGACTCTATTGGTCAGAATCATCATATATCCCCTCTCCAAGCGCGCTATTCAGTCCCAAATGGCGATGAAAAAGGCCGTTCCTGAAGTGGAAGAGCTGAAAAAGAAGTTTAAAAAGAACTCACCAGAGCAGACGCAGGCCGTTCTCGCGTACTATCGCGAACACGACATTCATCCGTTTGCGGGTCTCGGTTTGATGCTCATTCAGCTACCGATCTTGATCGCACTCTACTGGATATTTGCTATGGGTGGACTGCCGGAAGTGAATGCAAACGTTCTCTACTCCTTTGTCCCTAGTCCCGAATCGATCAGTATGCTCTTTCTTGGGTTTGTCGATATGGGTGCCAAGTACAATATCCCGCTTGCCGCACTGACAGCCCTCACCCAACTCGTGTATTCAAGGCTCTCTATGGGGCCGCGCGTCGGGCAGACGGCCGTTGAGGAGTCGCTTTCTGCCGATATGGCGCGCAGTTTTGATCTGCAGGTGCGGTATATCTTGCCGATCGTGGTCGGCTTCGTCGTATATGTCGTCCCGGCGGCAGCGGCGCTCTATTATGTCACGAGCAACCTCTTCATGATCGTGCAAGAATACGCCTCTGGTCGAAGATTTAACTAGACAAGACTGGAGGTATCGTGAGCCCTTATTTGCATGAGGGGCCTGTTGTGTGATACAAAGGCTCAATGAACCCTCTTAGAAACTTCGAAGAACATACCCAACCAGATCAGAATCCGACTGAAAAGGTGCGTGAACGGCTTTCTAACGAGGTGAGCGCCGACATCATCTCCACCGTCAAAGAATTATTGAACGCAGCCGGTATCGAATATAGCGACGTGTCCGAGAATGAATTAGCCGGACAAATAATCTATTCGATCTCGACCAAAAATCTCAATCAAGGGCCATATGGTTTTCAGGCTGATGTGGCGCATGCGATTGACTTTTTAGTAAAAAAGATTACTGAAAAACGCACGGCCTCCGCCGCGGGATCAGAAAAGGTAGAAGATCATGCCCGCAATCTCTTTTTGGTCGATATCAACGATCAGCGGACCAAACATATCAAAGATCTCCAATCAAAGGCACTGATTATGGCTGAGCGCGCGCGCTCCTTCCAATATGATGTAGAGCTCTCCCCTATGAGCGCCTATGAGCGCCTTATCATACACGCTACGCTCTCGGGCGCGTCCAATGTAAAAACAGAATCACAGGGCGAAGGACGTAATCGCCGAGTCGTTATCCGATACGCAGCCTAGCCATCTACTATTGCAAGCCACCTATCCTGCAGCTCTCTTGCGGGGTTCAGCAGTGTGGGTGATGGATATCGCCCCCATCATCAATCACTTGATCGACTGGAGCACATCCAGATTGAGAATCTGCGGATTTATCAGGTTGAGGATCAGCCAGATTGAGAGGAGGAGTAAGAGGCCGATTACCACATTGCCGATGATAGTCTTTGCCTTGCTGAGGTTGCCGTAATTGTCGCCGAGCATGTACAGCCATCCGGCGTATGCGAGTCGTCCCACTGCGAGCATAGCGCCGAGCGTGATGAGGAAGAAGAAAATACGGTTGATGAAGGTGGGAAGATCTCTGTCCGCAAACATTCCGCTTGTTTTTTGAGATTGTTGTTCAATTTTTGATAACGACACGAATGTTTGTTGACCAGGCTGGCCTTGTGCATGTGCCGCCATGGTCGTGGCCACATAAAACACTGCGATCATGCACAAACAGACGACAAGTGGGGTGGCGATAGTACGTATGCGCATACTTATTATTGAGGTATTTTTAACATCCACAACGACTTGTCGGATGCATTGATAAAGGCGAGATAATTTCCGGTCGGGTCGATCATGGGGCGCTCGACGTCGATTTTTACACCGTCAGATTCTTTTGGTGAGTAGATCTGCATCGCTGCGTTCGCGGCCACATCGATCTTCCACCAGTTATCGACAGTGTGCACTGCTCCGCGGTACCACGAGTCGAGAAATTTTCCGGATGGTGGGGTGGAGGGCACTGCACAGTATGCGATCAGACTCTTACTCTCAAGCCATACACATTTGTCCGCGATAGTCTCTATTTCAAGCGCGGTTGGCGTCGTACTCGCTACCCCCTGCGTGAAGAGTGTCAGCTTGCCGCCCATCGACGATCCGTAGATTAGCGCTTTTGAGGAAGGGTGTGGGAGGATGGTGAGCCCTGGCACATTACCGAGAAGGAGTACGAGAGATCCGTCGCTTGCGACACTATAACTATGGCCTGGAAGGTCGTCAGACGCACCTTCTGTAATGACGAGACGGTTGTCAGCGAGCCAGAGTGGAATCCAATGCCTCATGGTCGAGCTGAATATCTTTTTCGGTTTTGTCCCGCTCCAAGAAGCGGTCATGCCGTCGACCCCGCCGGAGTCATTGGAGATAAAATAGAAGAACGAGCGTGCGGACGGATGAACAGCGAGTATGTGAATATTTTTTGCGATATATGAGCCGTTGAGTGAATTCTTTTCGGTCGAGGTGCTTGTCTTCGAGGTGGTCGCACCCACGGTCGACACGAAGGTGGTGATGGAGCCACTCTCATCAAGTGATCGTTGTATAACCCCCCCGTCGGCACTCATAAATGCCTCATACATTTTCGGCATGAGTGTTTCAGTGATGCGGACAGTCGATCGCTGCGCATAGTCAGCGGTAAACAAGAATCCGTTGGCGCGCTCTACAAAATGAAGTGTCGTCGTGGTCCCCTGCTTCACGAAGCGCATGCCTGCCACGGGCGTTTTGTCGACCTGCCAGAGGTGTGAGGGTGTCGACGAAGCTGTGTCGGGCGTTGGAGTGGTGCTTGTCCCAGATTCGCCGCTCACGACCATGCTTACATTTTTTTGTGTGCTTCCTCCTGTAAAGGAGAGCGGCGAGGGCCCCAGTCCGCGCGCGGCGTCTATAGCAGCACTTTTTTCTTGAGGAATGTGTAAAAAGAAATACCAGCCGGTAACACCTCCTAAAATAATAACGAGGAGTGCGGCAAGCATGTAGAGTAGTACGAGTCTCAATGTTTTCATACGGTGTTATAGGCCAGCTGAAAACGGATTGTCAAAAGAGGTGGTGGTCCGAAACACGGCGTCCCATGTCTGTTTGAGATTCATAAAGAAGTTGGTGGCGTGTGTCAGTGAAAGCTCGATTACAGCTTTGCCGTCCGACTTGTCCGCATTGATGACGATTTTGTCGGGGCGCGTGGCATTTGTCGGGGCGGCCACACTGTTGACTGTCCAGGTGTAGCGCAGTTGTGGGTCGGTGGGGCTTGAGATTCCCGAGAAGTATGGCACTGCAACAAATGTCGCCTCCGAATCAGGAATCATCGTGTCACCTCCCATCAGTTGATGATACATCACGCCAAACAGTGGGTGATCTTGGTATAGTGCGAGGACAGGATCAACCGATGAGAGGCGTATGGTGGCAGATCCGCGCAGAGAGCCATCTGCGGTGGTCGCATCGACCGAGAGGGTGTCGGTACTGTAGGGTACGGGAGCCGGTATGGTGACGGTTGAGCGTCCTTTTCCCGATACGGTGCCGAGGACCTGATTGTTGCGTCTCCATGTGTATATGATCGAACTGGAAGGGATGTGTGTTCCGTTTGTGCGCTTGAAATACGTCAAAGCTTGTAGATGTAGCTGCGTGCCCGGAGACGGGAGGGCGCGTCCTCGGTAAAATGGCGGTGTATACGAGTCGGAATCAATGAGAAGATCGATATGGGTAGGTACGAATGAAAGTGATTCTGATGTACTCGAACCGTCGGGCGATTGTATGATCACCGTGATATTGTGTGCTTGTCCGAGCGGGCCAATTTTCATATCGATAGAAGAGCGCCCCACCCCTTTTGAGATGACAGTGCCATTTAAAGACCAGATGATGGTGCTGTCGCTGATGTTGATAAGCGATCCCCCTCGGACGACGAGATGTGCGGTCTCCCCCGCAGAAGGGTATTGCGGGCTCATGATGATCTGTATATGTGTGCCAGGATCTGGTGCGGTGAAGATTGCTTGGGCTTGCGCAAACGTGAAGAAAATGAGTAGGAACAAGAGAATCGTCGGTACCAACATTCCCGCTCTTTTAACTAAGGCCATATTGTATATTATAGCGTACCGGATGAGCCAGATGCTTTCGCATTCTCCCTATCGATGATATATGAGACAAATCCCCACCACCCAGGAACAAAATTAAAGAGAGGGACATTCTCCAGGATGATTGCGACAATAAAATGGAGCGGATAACTCCTAAAAATACAGACACCGAGCACGGAAAACCAAAACCCAAAGAGAAGGAACGCTAAGATATTAAGTGTGACACCTAAAACATAAGAGAGCACGAATCCAACGAATGGAAGTAAACTCAACAGACTGACAACAACTTGCAGACCATCAATAATGAGCGCACATGTCTGAAGCGCGATATTGGCTCCGAGACTTATACCACGATGTGGACTCATACGCTCTTAAGCGCATTGCTGTTGAGAGAGCTTGCACCCACGCCCGCGGTGTCGGCACCGGGCGCAGCATGTTCTACCATCGTTTGGGCGGACACTTCGGCGATAGCTGCTTCAGCGGCGGGGCCGCCCTCACCTGCTGCGGCGAGATTTTGCTTCGCTTTCTTGATGGCGAGGATTTGTGATGGGTCAGAGGTGATGATCTGGTCTTCGGTGTACGATGCAATCACTTTGAGTGCGACGTGCTTGAGTCCGGCGAAGAAAATCCCCTCCCCCACGTCGGATTCGAGCAAGAGATATTTTTCCTCATCGGAGAGTTTGAAGGTGCTCTGGACGAGATCGACCGATGTCGGAGATTGGCGCAGGAGGAGCTGAATCGATGAGTTGGTGATCATGGGAATGCCGTACGGAGAGTTGAGGAAGTCGGAGACGTCTTGGGTGATGGTCGAGATGCCGAGGTAGTATTTGCGTCCGCGCTTTGCGATCGAGAAGAGAAATGATGCAGTATCTTCAGAGCGCATCATCCACCATGCCTCGTCGATGACGAGGAGGCGCTTGCGCAGCTCTTTACGCACGGTGTTCCAGATGTGGTGTGTGATGATGTACATGGCGGCGGGCTTGAGATCGTCTTCCATGTCGCGCACCGAGAAGACGACGAGTTTCTTATTCATATCGACGTTGGTGGGGCGATTCATGAAGCCCGACCAGGTGCCCTTGGTGTATTTGGCGAGTCGCTGTACGAGCGATTCTGATCCTTCCATGCCCGAGAGTACGAGCTCGAAGTCTGAGAGAAGCGGCGGTTCGACGGCGGCGAAATTGGCATCAGCGCTGATGTCTTTGAGCGCGTATGTCTCGGTGATGGCTTTATCGATGATTGCATCTTCCTCGGGAGTGAGTCCGCCGAGCATGATGCGGAAGAGTCCGACGAGTGCGATGGTGTTGTTGCGCAGCACGTCTGATGGATTTTCATCTTCGCGCGGTATCGGCAGGTCGAAGGGATTGATGTGATGTTCGGAGGAGAGTGAGATGTTGAAGTAGCGCCCGCCGACCGTCTCTGCGAGGTATTCATATTCGCGCTCCGGGTCGATCACGATCACTTCGGTGTCGAACATGAGGGAGCGCAATATCTCCAGTTTGGTCGTATACGAATTGTGCACGAACATGCCGCCGTGCCCGGCCAGGAACACTTCGTCATCAACAGTAAGATCATACACGTATTTGTCTCCTATATTCTCTTTCTTAGTGATGGATACAATCGGATCCCAAAAAAGGTCCGCCTCGGCGAGCGTTTTGAGTGTGGTGATGATTTCCTCAACGCGATTCAGGTTTTGCAATATGCGGTGGTACTCTCCCGCGATGAATTGGGCGGCGGCGTGCAGCAAATCATATGATGCATTGTCTCGCATACCGCCTAATGTCCGCGCCAGATAACCGCCGTCAAAACCGTTCGCCGGCACGCGGAGATTCGCGATACCTTCGTTGAGCATCGTTTTTAATTCATCCACTGTCTTTGGTGCATCCATTCCCGCCGTCTCGAATATTTTTAATGCGTTTTTGGCGCGCGGGGCCATTCCTTGTTTGATGGTGAACCATGAACTGCTCATAGCCTCGATAAGTCCGCGATTCAGTTCCCGATCTTCGTCGGCTTTTTTGATGATCGCGCCTACAGTAGGCAAGTCTTGCAGCTTTTGCATAAATGGATAGAGGTCTTTGAAGCGTTGGACACGTTCCTCCATCGTCGATACGAACCTTCCAAGGTGTTGTGGAGAGAGGTTGCGCCCCTGTTTGAGCGCGGAAAAGTCGGCGATGTCGGAGAGCTGCGAGTCGAAAAGCGACGCGAGTTCTTGCGCGAGCGGTTGCAACCCAGGAACAATGTCAACGTTGGTATTACCCGCTTTCGCGGCAATAGGGGCGAGCGCCGACTGTTTGCGCGTCGAAACAAAACCGACATACTCCTGGAATTTTCTGATATTATCCTGACCTGAAATCTGTAATTGCCAGAACGTGCGGTAACCGCCTGTCGCCGCGTATCGTTTGTGTCGTTTTTGGATGCGTGAGATGATACCAAAGTAATACAAAAGATATGATATGCCGGAAATGAGCTCTTTTGATTTTGAAAGAACGGTTACTTCGTGATCTTCGACCCCTCCATCGCCTTCGAAATACGCACGCAAATACGCGGCAACTATTTCGCGCGACGCGCCAAAGACGGGCGCAGGAACGCGTTTTCTTCCCGACAAACCATCCGCCTCGATCGAGTGCAAGTATACGCGCAATGCTTTACCATACACGGCAATCCATCGCGCGTTTCGCGTATGATTCAAGTGTAGATTGGCACAGAGTGTCGCAATCTGATCCAAGGCTTCTTGTTCTGTATTGCTGATGACGATTGAGCGATCAGTGAATGCTCCCTCGGCCGATATCCAACCTAATAGTGAAGCAAAATCTTTCGTTAGCTCGTGATGTGAGCCGCCGCTTGTCGCATGCACCTGTCGCGGTAAAGGGATATACTCCCCTTCGCGTACATCTTCACTTTTTGCGGCGATCACCTTGCAGTCGCGCAACACGAGCATATTATGATCGGCGGTTGTGGTTACTTCCCGGCCACTTTTTGTTTTGAATGTATAGTAGATATCCGGGGCCTCTTTGCGTGCGGCGACAGAAACCATACTCCACCCTGCCCGCATATTCTTGTCGAAACTGAATACTTCAAAACCAGGGTCAATGACACCCTCGAGCTCTTCATCGATTTTTGTGGCGCCATGCTTTTTGATAAGTCGCTCAACGACCGAACCGATTCTTTCTCTATGTATTACACCATTGCGGCGTATGAGTACCGACTCGTTGCCGCGAAGACTTTTGCCTGCGCCCGACTTTGCAAAAGTGACCGAGTTATAGTTCTCCAAACTAAAGCGGTCGAAGAGGATCAGTGATGAATTGTGGCGGTTGATGCCATAGAGGATGCCGCGGTCTGACGTGAGGTCAAACGAGATGAAGGGAAAGATCGACGAGAGCGGGGCCGAATTGAGCTTGGTGTGTACATCAAGTAAATCAGTGCATAAGGGCAAGACAGATCGGAACCCCTGTTCTTGTTGGAAGAGTGCGGGGCGGATGTAGACGAGGCGGCTTTCGAGGATCGAGCGTACCGCTGCCTCGGCCTTGTCGATCTCCTCGCGTGTGTTGCCGTAGATCGTCAGGTACAGGCCGACATCGAAAATGCGCTCCTGCGCTTGCTGGAGGCTGTCGCGCAGCTGTTCGAGGTCTTGGTAAGCGGTGTCGAGCATCGGATCGCGCACCATTCCCTTCTCTTCGCGTGTGGATATCTGGCTCTGCACCTCGGCGACCTTTTTTTGGAATTTGCGTAGCATCTCATTGGTATCCATCGGGTGGACGAAGATGGAAATGTCGATCACCTTGTCCATGTTGATGATCGGCGCAAACCACCCTGTCGTAAGGAAGCGCGGATATGAGATCACAAAAAAGGTACGCGCGATCTTCTCGCCGAGATCGAGCTCGCGCGAATTGATCTGCAGTGCATGCGGTGCGATGACGTCTTGCAGGTCGAGCACGCCCGTCTGGTAGATCTCCGCGGGCAATACCGGGATTATCCCCGGGCCCTCCGTATCTTTCTTGTTCTTGTCGCCGAGGTGTAGGAGGTCTAGGAGTGCCATAGTGTGTGTATGAGGTAGTCGTGCTGTGGTGAGGACATATGCGTTTGTGTGTCATTATACCCTGGCATCAGTCGGTAGGTACGGGCATAGGTTTTCCTTCTTCGCCGGGATTGAACATCTTGTAGAGAAGTTCGATAGCTTCCTCGGTGCCGAGCTGGACGGTGCGTACTCCGGTGCGTACCAGGCCCTGTTGGACGATCGAGATGCGCTGCTCGAGCTGGGAGACGTGCTCTTCAAACGACGTCTCGACTGTGCCGCTGTCTTTTTTGCCGCCGAATGAGGGGAGGTACGAGGTAGGGCCGGTAGCTTTCTTGATGATTGTCGGTGTGTACGGCACGACGACGAAGAAATTTTTGGTCATAATGTTGGCGGCTTCGGTGAAGCTCTTGATGAATTCGATGTATTCGCGGATTTGTATGCGCATGAGGTCGTCGAGCTGTTGTTTGTACTGCGCTTCGAGGGTGGTGATGTAGGGGCGGATGTCGAGCATACGCGATTGTACGAAGATCTGGCAGGAAAAATCGAGTGAGTTGAGGAAGTTTTGGAATTGGATAATGAATGCCGTCTGCTCGTCTTCGGATTTCAGGGCAAAGTTGATGGATGATGCAAGGAGTATTGCGCGCAATTCCCCGTTTTTCAAAACGACAATGCCGTCGCGGACTTCCGAAATAGGGACGAAGTCTTGTGTCGAACGGGTGGATGTGCGCGCGTTGGTTTCTTCCATAGATTTATGATGCTTTAGTCATGGCGTCGCGGGCAGTGCGGACGGGGGCGAGTACGTCGACGGGAGCTGGCTGCCGCTCGGCCTCCACTGTCGTGCCGCTCGCGATGCGCTCTCTAATATCAAGGCTCCAGGCGAGCTCGTGAAGTTTGCTGTCGGAAAGCCGAGGTATGTAGAGACCGTTCTTGGTCGCTGCGGCTGTTTTTGTCTTTTCGCGTGCGACAAGCGGTTTTTTCGTGTTGTTCCATAGGTACAACTTTGAGTGTATGAGATAAAAGAAGCCGCTTTCGAGCGCGAGAATAAACGGACGGCCGTTCATTTGAAAGAAGGCAAGCGCCACGGAAAACGGCGCGATAAAGATGATCAGTGGCAACGATACAAATACCGGCAGGACGCGCCATACAAGGTAGCACGCACCAGCACCACCCACGAGATAGATGAACTGTCTGAACGTGAACGGACCAAAGATCTTGTCCTCGACCTCGATGAATTGGGGAACCTGGAATTGCATAGATAAATGAGGCTGGTGGAATGACCCCTCTTCCTTTCAACCATATCTATATTCTACTACAGTCCAGGTACTGTGCTTGTGCCCTATCCCCCCACACAAATCTACATACGTAGAGGATTTAATTAATTTGTTCGCGATAAGGGTCACCGTCTATGGTTTTACGTTCATGACTCGGAGTCTGCGACAGATAGGTAGATGGTGTGGCGGCACGTGCCACCTTTATGTCTGGCGTGGGAGGGGTCGGCGTGGGTGTAGTGGAAGCTGGTGTTGATGCTTGGGCCGCGCCAGAGGCTGATGGTGGTGTGTCCGGTTGTGATGCGGGGTGTTCGAGTAGTTGTTCGAGCTCGTCACGGATCGGCTGGAAGACATTTTGTGTGATGTCGTTGGCGAGCTCTGTTGCCACCTGATCGGAGACACCAACCTCTTTCATAATATTATCCTTGAGTTGGGACATTTGTTGGAGGCCCAAGAGTGTGAGCATGACCTCGTTTTCGAGCAGATTCCACTGGTCGAGATGAAGTTGGTGGGTCTTGGCGAGCTCACGTAGGTGCGTCTCGACATCGGCCGATGTGATGGCGGCCTGTATAGATGGAGGGAGCTGTGCAAACCGCTCATGCATTACCTTTTCGAAGTCTATAGTGTGTGATGTGTCCATATGATGTGGTTATGCGGTGAGAGAATGTGGCGGCCTGTTGTCATTGGCAGGATTGGACGGCTGCGGCATGTGTTTGGCTTTGAGTTGTTCGCTCAGACGAATGACGGGGACGGTGCCGGGTTTGTCGCCGCCCCTGCGCGTACCCGCGCGGATGATGTCCGCGTATGAGAGATTGTTTATATTCATGGATGGTTGGCCGACATGCGCGGTTGCACTCCCGGGCATATTTTGGGGCCGCATGGATAGGGATTGTGCCGCTTGTGTGTCAGCAGTACCCCCCGATGGAATAGTGAGCGGATGTGAGGGTGTGGGGGCAAAACGTGCCGAGGCTTGTATCGTCGTTTGTTGGGCGGCCGAACGGATATTTTCAGCTACAGCGCGCGCCTCCGCTTTGCGGGAAGAAGCGGCGCGCTCCCATGCTCCCGAAGCCGTTGCTTGGTCGAGCTCCTCTTTTCGTGTCTTTTGGAAGGTCTCCAGGCCCTTGGTAAATGTCGCGGCGTCGGAGGCTGCGGCACCTTTCACGTCAGCAGCAGCACCTTTGAATTCTTCTGCTAGTTTCTGCCCGACTTCCTTTTGGGATGTACTTGCTTGTTCTGCGATTTTTCCAACAGCCGCTTGTGTCTCCGTACCTGCCGCTCTCACTGCCTCCGCTGTTTCTCGTGCACTTTCGGCTGTAGCGCCCGCAACCGCCCTGCCGATTTCTTCGGTGAGCTGTTTTTGCTTCTGGTCACTCGCTGCCGCTGCCGCCTTATTACTCTCGGCCTTATTCTTCTCCCCTTCCTTCAGTGCCTCTGCGATCTGGCTGCCCACTGCATCAGTGGCACCGCCGCGCTGTACGCCCGTAGGTGGAGTGGTGCCGGGAGCACTCGCCGCCGCCGGTTTTGGTAGCGCTTGCGGGCCAGCTGCTGCGGGTTTAGCTTGGGTAGGCTGCACTGCTCCAGTAGACGGAGCTGTAGGAGGTTTTGGTAAGGCGGCGCCAACCGGTGCTGTCGGAGGTTTTGTGGGTGTGGGAGGAGTAGTCGGCGGCTTTGGCAGCGCCTTCTGTACTGGCGGCGGGGTGATGCTTGGTGGTGCGGGAGGCTTCTTTGCGGCAATAGCCTGCAGGATTGAATTTGTGGCGCTTTGTTGGGCTGCATTGAAGATGGGCGGGCGATTTGCTCCGGCCAAGACTGGCTGTGTCAGGCCGGTTTTCTTTACTTGGCTCGCGACGAGCGCACCGACACCCGTATTCATGAGGTTTTGGCTGCGCAGACTGAGGGTAGCGGCACGTGCCGATGCGCCATACAAGGCGCCCTTGCCGAGGGTCGCCATTTTTGAGTTCGAGGTGATGCGATTCGCGGCGGCGTTGAGTCCGCGGCTGGCGATTGCACTCATATTTTTACCGGCAAATGCCCCAGCGCGCGCGAAGCCGGCGACGCCGATTGCGGGTGCGACGGAGGCCCAATTGAATCCGCTGATGTCTCGCGAGAAGCTATACGTCACCTTAAAGGTCGCAAACAACAACCCGAGAATGACGAGATATGAGAACAAGGCACCAAGATCACCTGCGTTGGCAGGATTTACCAGCACCCCGCCGAGTGTGCCGCCGTTGTTGGCCGCTTTGAGGGCGCGTGCGATTGCGAGCGTCGCCCACAGGAAGAGCATGAGCATGGGTGCGAGCACCGCACTTTCGATAAGCGCCTTTCTCCACGTGTCCCATCCTTTACTTGCAAATGTCGGGATGAGCCAGGTGGTAAACGCAAGAGCAGCGGTAATCATGAGAAAGACGAGGAGGATCGCGCGAGAAGCGAGGATGAATGACCCGTAGAAAAGCACCATAGCTGTGGCAAGCAGAATGACAAACGACATGATCGAGATGAGTAGCATGGATGCGATGCCATTTTGTGTCTCCCCGAGCTTGGAGATCTCCCCTTGGGTCTGGGCAAACGAGGTCACGCCGAGGGCATTCATAAACTGGTCGCCGATACCTTCAGGGGTGCCGCCGGTGTTTGGTCTCGTCTGCAGTATGGTCGCCTGGCGATAGAACTGTGTGGCAGTGTAGTTGGAAAAATCAATAATGACTTTCGTAAAGAAGAGGCTGAAATTGATGAGGATCGCGACGATGAGGACGCGGGCGACGAGCTTCTTTTGACCGAATTCGGCGCTGCCGAGAATGATGTTGATGGCGATAAAGGTGAAAAAGCCGATGATGAGGATGTTGGAGATATTGCGCAAAGCGGTCCACGCGATAGTGATGCCATCCTGCACCCCTTTGGTGAGAATACCATCAGCGGCGCCAAAGCCGATGATAGTGCGATCAATCAAGAGGCCAAATAGTCCGCTTGCGAGGCCGAGGATAAGGACACCGGCCTGGATCACGAGCGTGGCGAGGACGGATATGGTCCATCGTGTGGCGCAGGTGACCACTCCTACTTGGAGCCATCCCCAGCCGCCGCATGAGGTGGGGAGATCTTTCGTTTTGGTCGATGCGGACGGGCCTGTCTGGGCGTGTGCGGCACTCAGCGTCACGGAGTAACCGATTGAAGTGGTTTGTGTGGTTGGCGCGGGTAATGACACCTGGAGGGGAAGGAAGAGTATCGCGCAGGCAAAAAATACATACAAGACGCTGTGTGTGAGAACCTGTGGTATGTGAAAGCGACTCATAGCACTATTTTAACGCCACCGCTGATCCCATGAGGTGAGTGTCCCCTGGCTCTGATAATTACACCACCCTACTCCAGGAGAGATGCTGTGATCCCATGGAATAGTCGATTCTCCTTGGCTGTCGGTCCCTGCCCAGGTGTTGATGGTGTTTTGTACGAGATTGCTCGTGGCGGCAGCGACGGTCTGCAGCTGCGCTTGTGCAGATGTGACATCGGATTGGGTATGGAAGGTGCCTTGTGCGGCGAGCTGATTGTATTGTGCAAGCACGCTCGCTTGTGCATTCGGATTGTTGGTGACAGTCGAAATCATTTGACTGAGGATGGTTATGGCGTTGTTTGATTTTGTGATGTTGGCCTGCGTGGTCGATGCCAGTGGTGCGATCTGATTGGTGACGACCGCTTGAGAAAAGGCGGTCGATGTGGCAATACGGGTGAGATTGTTGCCGGAAACCCCCGTACACGAAGTGCCATCTGGGGAGATCGTACCCGCGACACACACATTTTGTGTCAGAGATGTAAAGCACTGGCGTTCGACGGCGCGCAGCTGGTTGATGGTCTGGATGAGATTTGCGGCAATAGCAGACACCGCCTGATTGTATGCGCGCTCGACTGTCAGTGCGGCGTTGAGGATTTGGAGCGCCGCGTTGCCTCCGATCTGTATGAGTTGGCCGCCGGATCGAGATACGACCTGATCCAGATACGAACCCCCGCTGCTGCCTCCGGTGCCGGGCATAACGAGACCACCCATGCCTTGCGGGCTCGACATCATCCGTGACCCCACGTCGGAGAAGAGTACATCGACCATCTCATTGACGTTGTTGGCGTTTTCCTGCATGCGGAAGCCCGACGTGAGGAGTTGTTCTTGGACCGTTTTCACTGCAGAGGCGGGAGCGGTCACGATCGTGTCTGTCGTGAAGACGTAGTTGCCGTTGTCGTCGAGCTGTACCTGCGGATAGTTTCCCTGCCCCCAATTGACGTTGGTAAGGAGACTCTCTTCGGCAGCGCCCATATAGTCGAACGCCACCTGATTTGCCATTTCTGCCGCCATATGTGGGACGCACGCCGGATTTCTAAATGCCAAAAGAGCATCGCGCGTCGACCCTTGGGGGCTGCCATTGAGTGCTGCATTGAGATTTCCCCGATACGGACACGCGAGTGTGCTGCTCGCCTTTTCGCGAGTCGCCTTGTAGTAGTTGTTGCCGACGGCGGATTTGATAGTGCCTTCAAAGAGGTCATTGAGTGCGTCGAAGGTACCATTGGCAAGGGTCACCAGGATTTGCGGATCCAGCGCGAGGTACAAACGCTCTTGGATAATATTCTGTGCGAAGAGCGGTCCGCCGTTGCGCTGCGTGTTGTATGCGTTTATACCGTTGCGCACGACCATCGAGGTGACCGCTTTTCGTTGTGCGTTGACGAGCGGGCGCAAGACGCATTCTTTGTATACGAGCATGCCGGTGTTTCTGATGATCCTGCTCGTGTTTTGAATCATGAGATTTGTGTTTGTGATGACGGCCTGATCCGCGACCGGGACAAATGTGCCGCTTCCCTGCGAGACACCCACGGAATTTCCTGATTCTACAGGGACGTTGCCGTTTTGGCTGCAGGAGGTGATTTGTGCCGGGAGTGATTGCTGTTCCTGTGCGAGGCCTATAGCAGGGAGGAGTGTGAGATATGCAATCGTCAAACAAGCGAATGCGATGATCACTCCCTTTTTTTGTTGAGTATATATGCGTGTGCTAGTTTTCATGGTTGTTTGCTGGCATAGTAGTCGTCGAGCGTGGTGAATGCGTTGACCATATCGTCTTCCGCTTTGCTATATGCGCTCAGGAGTGCGAGCGATGTGATCGGGTCGGAAATATTGGCGACCATGAGGTCGAGTGTGGATGCAAATTTTTGCATTGCGTTTAAAACCGCGATATGGATAGATGTTGCATCTTTGGGTACCGTGATGCGCGCCGTGAGGCCTGCTGCTTCACGATAATGCTGCGCGGCAGCAGTGAGTTTGGTCAGGTATGTCACATCACGCGTCTCCATGTATGCACCGTACAGGTGCAGCTCGTACTCCTTGTTGAGTTTGAGCGGGGCAAGTGACGTCTGCAGGGCGGTGCGATAGGCGCGCATGCCCGCGTATGACGTGTCGCCATGTGTCGAAAGCGACTTTTCGTCGTACATCGAGTACGGGACGCGTGCATGGATGCTCGGTGCAATGCTCGCCGCGATCTGTGCGCCGATCTCCGGTGTGTAGGCGTTGTTCTGTTCCAAGATCGCATAGTACGTCGCTATCTGTCCGAATGCATTGGATCCGATCTGTGCGATTTCTTCCGGTGTGGACGATGTCGCGGTCGGGTCTGGTAGCCCGAGTTTTTCGGCGAGCTCTCGTGCACTGTTGCGCGGGGTTTCCAGAGAGGTGCTCGTCGCAGAAGCATCCCCTACTCGTCGTGCTTGTATGACCCGTGTGTGGAACTGCCACGCAAGAATCCCGATGACGACCGCTATCGAAAGCGCTGCGCTCGCGATAATGCGCCAAGACCCGCCGGTGTCAAAGCGTTCGTTTTCCACTCATTAAGTATATCATCCGTCTGCGCGTTGTTGTGATGCCGAATGTGCGTGTGTTTAGATCCCGTTCATTAACAACTCGAAATGAACGGGGCCATAAGTGTAGTCCACACATAACGGGTACGTTATGTGTGGACGAGCCCTTACAAGCCGACGCTTGAAAACATAAAGACACTCCCGGATTCACTCGGTCCAAATTTCACGCCGTTGTTGGCAAAAGTGTCGATGAGCGCGACGAGGTGTTTGAGGTTTTCTTCAACGGCCGCATTGTATGTGAGGACTGCCTGGATGAAGTCTTCGTCGTTTGCGGTAGAGAGCATGGCGATCATCTTATCTGCGACGACGATGTACGACTCAGCGAGATTTTTATGGATCGACGCGGCTGGTGCGGGGACCTGCTGCACGGTCTTCATATTGAGGCCCACCGCCTTAAAGTCGTTGGCGACTTGGCGCAGCGCGGTCGTATTTGGTGCGCTTGTCCGGGTGTCAAAAAAGCGCTGCATCACCGCGACGTCGTTGGCATGCATCTGTTCGTATGTCTTTAGGAAAGAGCCTGCTGTGTTGCCATACGTATAGAGCTCTTGTTGGAGTGCGGAGCGCGCAGGTGGTGCGTCAGGCGATGAAAAAAGCTCGGGGGGGACGAACGGATACGATTCTTCTTGGATAATAGGAGTATTAATCGATGTGCCTACAGGGATCTGTGAAGCCGATGTACCCGATGAAGACAGCTTCTGCATGAATGCATTGAAATCAAAGCTTGAATCAGAATGGATGATCGTGCTCGGGATGTTTGTCGCAGAGCCCTTGCTTGGGTCTGGTGTATATGAAAACGAGTCATACGTACGCATGGTGGGGATTGCCGGAGTGCTGTCATCAGGGGTCTGATTCTGCGTCGACGGCTGATAGGGTGCATAGGAGGAAGTGTCAAAATAAATGGGTGTACCCCCGCTATACGTACTCTCGCCAGCGCCGATGGGCACGCGCGTGTCAACGATTGCTCCCCCTATGGCGAGTAATGCGATAATGCCGACGACACCCAAAAAGTACGGATACTTCATGCGGATAATGATACACCGGGTCCTGGAGAGGGTGTGTGTCACTTTTGTGCCGTGGGGGATAACTCGCTTCGTGTCTAAAAGGGGTGATAGGATACGCATATGACCCTCATCGCTACGTGGCGCACACCGGTCGCATTGATGACACTCTTGCTGGTGGTATGTGCGATGCTTCCTTCTCTCGTGTATGCATTTCCCTTCGGTGGTCAGGCGTCCGAAGTGCATCGTTGTTACAACAGGACAATCTACGTTCGCCTCGGCCCCCCGGTGCCAGGGGTCTATATCTGGACAAGCGGGACGCGCTCGTACGCTTTTGGCCCGCCGAGCCATGCTGGGCAGTGGCTCCTGGGGCTTGCGGGTGCTCCGACTGCTTGTCTCTATACCATCGTGCCGATTGATGTGCGGTCAGGTAGCTCGATCATCATGCACGGCTCTTCGCAGTAGGCTTCCAAAATTGGTACGCTTCGTCGTCGCCCATCGCAAAATATGTTTCACCGTACCTCTAGTACGGCTCAAAATATTTTTCTCGCGCTCCTAGAATCGCACTCAATTTTGAAAGCCTCGTTCGAATAATTGCAATGTCAAAAGTTTCCATTTTTGGAGCGGCACATCTTCGGCGCGGGTCTTTTCCGCGATGTCGAGTGCTGCAAATACCTGCGACACCCTCTCCTTTTCAAATATGACGGCCAAATTATTGCCGAGATACTTGCGTTTTGAGGCGAAGCCGGCACGGACCACTTTGAAAAAAGATTGCTCATCAAATCCCGAGAAAAAGTCTTTTGAGATATCTTCGATGGCGATGATGGCAGAATCTACCGATGGTGGTGGGTTAAAACACCCCTTCCCTACCTTTGCCACGATGCGCGGGCGTCCATACGCTTTGACCGAGATAGAAAGGATGCTTTCTTTTTTGTCGTGTGCGACGATGCGCTGCGCCACTTCTTTTTGGATCAAAAGCGCCATGGTGCGTGGAGGTGTGTCGCACTCCAAAAATTGGCGGATGATCTCGCCGGTGATGTAGTAAGGAATATTCGCCGCAACCACATACCCTGTCGAGGTCAGACCTCGACAGGTTTCTGGTTTAAAATTGCGAATGTCCCCACTGATAATAGTGAGTGCGCCGCCTGCAACTTCATCGGGAAATGTTTCGCGCAGTTTTTCGATCAGTGCAGGGTCTTTTTCGATGGCGAGGACCCTGCGCGAATGTTTGAGGAGCTCTTTGGTGAGTGCTCCCTTGCCGGGGCCGACCTCGACGACGGTGTCATCCGGAGTAATGTGAGCAGCCTGCGCGAGCATTTGCGCAAAATACTGATTTTTCAAAAAATGCTGACCAAGACGAATACCCATAGTAATCACTTAGGAACCTGGTTCCTAAGTTGGGGAAGAATATTCTTCTCCAGAGCGGCTTGGTCCGCAATATCGCGTCCCTGCGTTGTTTGCTCGATTTCGTCTGCCATACGCTCTTGCCATATTGCATCGGCAGTTTCGAGGGCCCGTTTTCGATATTCACTACGATTGGGAAAATGGGAAAGAATAGCTTCGACCTCAATTGGGTCGCAGATATCGTTCATTGTTTTAGTGGTGAACATACCCCAACTGCTGGCACCCACCCATTCAGGAAATTGCCCTCGTCCGTGAATATAATCATTTAAATTGACATACGTTTGCATGTGTAACAAGTGGTGAGTGCTGCGGATATGCGTACTTTTAAACGGACTTTGAAAAAGAGGCCCAGTTCGCCCGTACTTTTCATTGAAGAACAATGTGAATCCTCCGATAACACGTTTTACATACTCACTCCCACCTTTCTCAACGAGTGGCTTCAGGACGAAATGGATGTGATTCGGGAGAATGTTGAAAGACACGATAGACACAAGGTGCTTACTGTCTTCCAACTTAGGAACCTGGTTCCTTAACTGAGGGTCGTGGAATGAAAACGCATAAAGGCTTCCCACCGGTTCGACGCGGTTAAAAACGCGCATACTGTTTAACAGGCGTCCAAGATCTTCTTTATCTTGAATAATAGAGCGACCGTCTACACCCCTATTGTAGACATGGAAATATTCATTGGGTACAAGCGGTACTTTGCGTGAAGCCATAAAGTACCGGCATACTATCATTAAGGAACCTGGTTTCCAAAAATACTATGCCGATGTGCCATAGTTCACACATAACGGGTACGTTATTCGTGGACGAACCCTTACCAAATAATTCCCTCTCCCGATTGCCCTTCTACGCCACCGTCGCGTGAGGAGTGGACGATGAGGCGCTGGTCGATGTCGTGGATGAATTCTGATCGCAGGGCGCGCTCGCGCGAGCCGTATTTCATGCGTTCGCCGGCATGACTGAGGAAGAGCCGCTTGCGCGCGCGTGTGACAGCGACGTAGAAGAGTCGGCGCTCTTCTTCGGGGTCGCGCGTATCTTCGCGTAGTGACGGAAAGAGGCCTTGCTCGAGGCCGGTCACAAACACCGCGTCGAATTCGAGACCTTTGGACGCATGAATGGTCATAAGGGAGACTGCTGCCTGGGGCTCCTCAAGCTCATCCTGGTCGGACTGGAGGGCGGCTTCTTCGAGGAGCTTTTCGATACCAACTGGGGGGAGCTCCTCATCGTAGCGCACGGCGAGATTGACGAGCTCGTGGATGTTTTCGAGACGCTCTATCCCCTCTTTCTTGTCTTCCTGATACATCTTTTCCATACCGGACACTTCGACGGTGTATCGCACCGCTTCAGATGCGGGTAACGTTTCGATTGCTTTGCGTATAGCCGCGATCTGTTCACGGAATTTTGTCACCTTGATGAGTGTTGCTCCTGTGATGGAAGACTCATCCCCCACTCGCCCCGTTAGAAAAAACTGGTCCCATATTGACGTGAAGCCGTTAGTATCTGGTTTTTCTAACGGGGCAAGCATTTTATCGAGCGTCACTTTGCCGATACCGCGCGGTGGTACAGCGGCCACGCGCACGAGATCGACTTTGCTTTTCGGATTGAGCGCAGCGCGCAGATATGAGAGCGTGTCTTTCACTTCTTTGCGTTCGAAGAATTTGGTGCCGAGCACGCGATAGGGCACTGAGAATGCGAGGAGTGCCTCTTCGAGTGCACGCGACTGGAAGTTCTCCCGGTAAAGGATTGCGATTTCGTCGGGCCTGATGCCCCCCTGTATCATCTCGACCGCTGTCTGTGCGACAAACCACGATTCGTCCATTTCATTGCGCGCGGCGTATGTATGGATCGGTTCGCCTGTGTCGTTGTCGGTAAAAAGATTTTTCTCTTTGCGGCGTTTGTTTTTAGCAATCACCGCATTGGCAGCGGTGAGGATGGTGCGCGTAGAACGGTAATTTTGTTCGAGGAGGATGACTTTGGTACCCGGGAACTGAGTCTCGAAGTTCATCAAGTGTTCGATGTCGGCCCCGCGCCAAGTATATATCGAATTGTGCGTGATAATGCCATTTGCGATGAAATTGTGTGTGTGTTCGATGTCGATGTCGTAAACGCGCCTGGTTTGAGTAGCTTTTTCTACACCAGTTATAATGTCGTATCCTCCCACCTCGTCGAACAGGGCCATGCCAGGAAGCACCGATGCGGCTGGTAGGAAACCGAGCGAATTTCCATCTTTTGGATTTGCCTTATTGCCACCAAGTCGTGCATTCTCAATTATGGCAAGTCTGGGAAACACAGTAGAGATGTGCATGACACGTTCACGCAAGGCTGCGTAGTCGGCGTGTGCACTCTCGAAACGCCAGCTCGATGATCCATTCTTTACAGAACGCACGGAAAGTCCGATAGATTGCAAAAGATGTTTCCCTTCGTCGTCATTTCCGGTCATTGATATACGATGCATAGGGGTTTTACCGCGCTGATCGCCACAGAGCGTGATCGTTACATTACGCCGATTACTGTCTCGAGACTGTGCTCGGTGGTGGGGGTAATCGCGCGACAGGCCACGGTCTCGAAGTAGCCGAAAGGCTCCCTTTTCTGTATCGATTGTGGCGAATAGTGCATCTATAACCCTTTGGTCGTGTACATATCCGCCGACACTCACTCCTTTGCGCGCCACGAATGGTAGTGTCGGTATTTGGTATTGGAGAGAGAGTGTGTACTCCATGACGCGCGCATCGTTCGAGGCGGTATGAGTTCCAATGATCCATACAGCATCCCCGTGTTCATGGTTGCAGCGTTGTTGGAATCCGACCATTGGAGTTCGTTGGCCGTTGGCATAGACTTGTGATACTCCAAGTCGGTACCCGACGCCGTGCTTATACATAAGGTACGTGAAATACATCTGTGGCACGATACCGAGCCGATATCCGGCAAAATGTACATGATCCGATGTGGTCGTCAGTCTACGGCCGGATTTTGTGGTGATAGTCACTGTTTCCCTTGTTGATCGCCTGTGTATCCGATGGACGTGTGATGGGCGCATGGCGCCGCTGCCATAGTTTGATAGCACTAAATCACCCTTTTTGACACGTTCGATAGGTTTTTTTTCTCCATCTGCCATAGTAATGAGTGTTCCTTCCGCAACACACTGGTCGATATCGCCGACGACGCAGAGATTGCGGCGCTCGCCAGAAAGCAAGCGTGCAATCTCGTATTGCGCGGCGTTGGTGTCTTGATATTCGTCGATCGTGATGTAGTGCCAGCGACCCCTCAAAAGTTCAAGCACGCGCGGCGAGTTCTGTAGAAGCATAAGTGTACGACCCAGGAGGTCGTCGAAATCCAAGGCACCCTCTTCGTGAAGCGCCTTGTCGTAGATCTGCCATACTTGGGCGACCGTGCGCTCGTGGAATGAATTGGCGTCGCGATCGTACTCCTCGCGCGAGATGCCATCCCCTTTTGCGCGGGAAATCGCCGACAGTACATTGCGGCCGGGGATCGTCTCGATATTGAGCTTTTCGAGCGCACGCTTGATGACGCGCATACTATCGTCGCGATCCCAGATACTAAAACCGCGCTCAAGCCCCGCTTCCTCATGGAATTCGCGCAAAAGCCGCACACCCAGGCTATGAAATGTCGCGACCAAAGGGACGCCCCTTCCCTCAGGGATCAATTTCTTGACGCGTTCACGCATCTCCCCCGCCGCCTTATTGGTAAACGTCACGGCGAGGATTTGTCGCGCTGGTACCCCCTGCTCGATCATGTGTGCGATGCGGTGTGTGATGGTCTTAGTCTTGCCCGCCCCCGCTCCTGCAATGATGAGAAGCGGCCCCTCGGTGTGGAGTACCGCCTCTTTTTGTCGTTCGTTGAGACCGTGTAAGTATCGGGATTCGGCGTTCACCGAGAAACTATATCATAAAGTGAGATTCAGGCAGTTTGCCGATAAGATATATTTTTGATAGTTTGGATATTGGGGTTGTTATATAGAACACAAAAACCGAGGAGCTTGAAAATGTCGTTGTTTAGCATCAAATACGCGACCATCTATTACGATGATGTGGATGATCGTTCTGTAAAAAGTGACAAAGATAGAAATGTGATCGTCGAAGCGCCGGATATTATGTTCGCACAAAAGATCGGCAAGTGCATCAATGGTATTGAAATTTGTGCACGCGAATACATAGAGGTCATTGAGGTGAGACCTTGTGAGAATGGGGTAGCGGACATGGCTGAGGTCCGTTACCTTATCAATAAGTGGGGGGCGTCGCCTACCAACTACCCGCAAGCCTATGAATCTTTGAAGAGCAAGATTACATCCATCGATCCGTTGCTCGTACCAATTCTGTTATGAAATAATAATGATGGACTTAGAAACGGAGGTCATCCCCCTCCGTTTTTTCTGTGTGCCGGGCAGGCACATCATCGAGAGGGCACCTAATCTCGTCTGTTACGTCAAGCAGGAGGTTTAACCTCCTCCTAAACGAGCTTTATTTTACGGTCACTTTTTGTCCATCGCTCTCAAACGTGATCGTCCCCTGCTCGCATGTATCAAGGGTCGGAATGTCGAATGCTTCAAACGTGGCGATGGTTTCTTTGTGCGGCATACCATATGTATTGTCGCAGCCACGTGAGTACACGCCGAAATGTGGATTTACGTAACCCAAAAATAAGGGGCCGGATGAGGTTTTTGACCCGTGATGTCCCGCTTTGAGTACGTCGGAGCGCAGATCGGTGCCATCGAGCATCACAAGGTACTTTTCTATCGCTTGTGGTGCATCGCACGGGAGCAAAAAAGCCGTATCACCGTATACGAGACGGGTGACGATGCAGCCTGTGTTGGTGTCGAGGTCTGGGGCAGGGCGATCAGGCATAAGTACCTCAAGGTAGGCGTGCGGCGCCTGTGGTGAGCCTGTCGAACCACCGAGATTAATGATCTGCCCACGTTGTGCGATCGTCACGTGTGTCCCCTGTGTGGTGGCTACTTTGATCTTCTCAGTGAATGTGCGCCACAGTGCAGTAGTGCCCTCGGTGCTCGGGCGGATGATATGGCTTACCTGGTAGCGGTCGAGTACGTCGATAAGGCCACCTATATGATCGGCATCCGCGTGCGTCGGGATGATCACGTCGATCGATCGGTCGTACCACGGTATAACGGTGCCGAGCTCACGTAAAACCCTCGAGGTCTGACCCCCATCGATCAGTACGGTATTGCCGGATGGTGATGTGATGAATACGGCATCTCCCTGACCCACATCGAGAAAAGATACCGTAAGGACGCCTGCCCGACTCTCTTGCACCACAGCATACCAGATGATGCCTGCCGTCATGCAGAGGATCGCTATGGCGATGCCGGTAATCTGGGCACTTCGGCGCATGGGCGGCAGTATCTCACTGAGACTGCATTCCTCAAAATGCTATACTTTCTTCATTACTCAGCCCTCATCATTTCCCTATGCATACGTACGAACCAAAAAGCTTTGATATTCCCGCACTCGACGGGATCTCGCAGAAGCAGATCGACGTACACCTGGCGCTCTACCAGGGATACGTGAAGCATATCAATCTCCTACGAGAGCAGATTGCTGATCTGACTGCGGTCGACCCTCAAAAATACGCTTTTGCCATCGAATCAACGCGTCGCCGCATAGGATTTGAATTCAATGGCATGCGCATGCACGAATTCTACTTTCCTCAATGGGAAGGAGGTTCTTCCGATGAGTCGCGCGGTAGCGCGCTCGATGCCGCCGTATCTCAAAAATACGGTTCGTGGGACAACTTTATTGCTCATTTTAAGCAAGTGGGTATGAGTCGAGGATCCGGCTGGTGCACGCTCGTATGGGATGTTGCAGGTAAAACACCGCATATATACTGGACGGCAGACCATGAGCTCGGCACGCTTGCAGACGTGAAGGTGCTCTTAGCTATGGATATGTGGGAGCATGCCTATATGGTGGACTATATCCCTGCCGAGAAGGCCAAACATGTCGAAGCCTTCTTCAAAAACCTCAACTGGCAGGCAGTGGAAAACCGATTTGCACAGGCGCAGGGGTAGGCTATCATTACGGTATTACCATTAGTAGGAGAAATATAAACAATTATAGGTATGAAGATCGAAAGACTCATTTTGATTCCGTTTTTGGGTAACTATCTTATCAACAACGTCGTAGCGGCTCTTGCGGCACTCTTCCCCGCATCGCAGACAGGCGGCCTGCTTACTATGCAGTACGTCATGTTTGTCGTGTTTGCGCTCATCGCGAGCGGACTCATCGCATGGTGGTATTTCGGCGGTGAATCGCGCGGCAGGATGATGAAGACGGGCGTCATTTTTGGCGTCGTCGGCTTCTTGGTTTCAGTAGCTACCACATTTGTCTCTGGGTTGGCCGGCGTCGTCTTGCAGACGGGCTCGCTCGCTGAAGTGGTTGGTGTGTTGCCACGCTTCTTCCCCTTCCTGTGGAATTGGTCGACGCTCGTCGTCCTCGCATACTGGGTGATCCCTGCTGTTGTCGTCGGGTGGTACCTCCAGATGAAGTCTGGCAGGGCACAGACGCCAATGATGTAAGCATCTGGTGCATCAGAGAAAAAGCGGCCTCAGGCCGCTTTTTCGTTTTTATCATCAGAGACATAATATCGCCACCACATGAAGAGTCCCATATATACGATGGTGAGCCACCAGGCGCTGAATGCGCGGATAGATACCGACGCAAACGGAAGCGAGGCGAAAAAATGAGCGATGCTGAGTATATACGAAAGGAGTGCATATGCAGGAAATGCCAGTATAGCCGCAGTCGATCCAAACAATGCTCCAAGTACCGCTGCGCCAAACGATGCCGCCATCGCAAAAGGTACGGGAATGAGTGCCAAAATGTTTGCCGGAAGTGAGAGGGCGGCAAGTTGCCCGTTTTGGTAGAGGAGCAATGGTAGTACGGTGATTTGGGTCGCGAGGGTTGATGCAACAATCTCGCGCAGTCCAAGGCGGGCGGTGATCCAAGGGAGGTGTGAGGCGATAGGCGGCGTAAAGGCGACGAGACCAATGGTGGCAAGTGCCGATAACTGGAATCCTGGGTCAAATGCAAGGATATATGGATTCCAGAGCACCATACCGGCTGCGACGATCCCGATAGCGCGCAGTGGCAGGTAGATGCGTCCGTGCTGGCGGGCGAATGCAGCGACGAGCGCCATGAGTCCGGCGCGTATCGCACTCGATGCCCCGCCTGAAAGGAGGATAAAAAACATGACGACGATGCCGCTCGTGCCCAATTGGAGGACGCGCGGCAAGGAGGATACGAAGTACGCTGCCGCGTTGAGGATGATCGTGATGTTGTAACCGGACAGGACAAGCATATGGACGAGTCCGGCGCGTACGAATTCTTCCGAGCGCTCCGGTCCGATGGATCGTTTGTCGCCGACGGTGATACCTGCGGCGAGGCCCGCCTGTGGCTCGCTCAAGGTCTGATGGAGGCCGTCGAGATATATCTTTTTTATGCGCAGTACGGAGGCCTGCGCGATGTTGCCCTCGTTGCCATCGATGGATTCGAGATGTGCGGAAGATACCAGGTATGAAATACCGTTGGTGGCGAGGTATCCAGGATAGTCGAATGTCCGGTCGATGCCGGTATCAAATGCTTCGGGCATGCGTACGATGCCCGAGACCGTGACGATATCCCCGTATGAGACGTGCGTATGGGGTGGCAGGACGGCGAGTATGCCGGCATGTGCGGGTAGTGTGGTGCTCGCGATGCTCAGTGTGCGGACCTTGAGGGATACGCGTGTGCTGCCTTCGCGCGCGTCGGGCTCGGCAAATACGTATCCCGACAAAGTGACACGTTGACCAGTGTGCGCCTGAAGGGTCGTGTCGACGGGGATGATCGCCATGTCCATGCGCCATATCCCTGCCGCACACAGAAAACAAAAAGCGGCCAATGAGATGCATATGCGCGCGTATCTTTTACCGAGAGCGACGTATGCAAGAAGCGCCCAAGACGTGAGGACAAGCGTGCCCATCGTAGCGTACCCGAGTGGGATAAAAGACCGCGCAAATACGCCAGAGAGAAATCCGATTACCGTAGACCAGAGTATGGTTGACCCCATGTGGCGGGGATTATACATCCGAGCAGCATCCCTGACGAGTGTGATATGCGGCAGTGGTGTGGGCGTGAGTGTTTCAAAACTCGCCCGCGTTTTTGTATCGAACAGAGTTTTCTGGACTTCGGGTCCGAGGAATAAATAGTATGTGCTGTGCTCGAACAGTTGAAACACTCACGCCCACACCACTGCCGCACCCGCGTATCTTTAGTGTCCGGCTTCATCAAGCGCTTCGTTGACGAGTCGATCGGCTTCTTTATTTTGCTCGCGCGGGATGTGTGTGAATGTGATATCGGGGAAATCCGCTGCCATCATCGCGCGCACTTTGGCCCACTGCGGTTTGAGGGTAGGCTCTTTGATTTTCCAATTGCCCATGAGTTGTTCGGCGACGAGCTTGCTGTCGAGACGGACTTCGATCGGGGTGCCGTTGAGACCGAGTCGCTTTGCTTCGGCAAGGGCAAGTGCGACTGCCTCGTACTCAGCCCAATTATTTGTTTGCGGTCCGAGATACTGTTTGATTTCTGTCACTGCCTCTCCACCATGCATGATAACGGCACCCGCCGCGGCTGGTCCGGGGTTGTTGCGCGCTCCCCCGTCTGTATAAATCGTCACGCGTTCCATCATCCGATTATATCGCAGATGTATTCGGCGCGTGCGGAAGCTGTGTCGTGTTGGGGTGGTGCGTGCCTTTGTGCGAAAGCGAGCGATATGCATGCGTGAGCGCGAGCATGCTCACGGGAATCGTGACGAGTAGGCCGATGAGCAGCGTCAAAGCGCCGAGGATATTGATGACAAGAAGCGCGAGTAAGAGCAAGAACAACTTGAGTCGACTGCCTTTGGTGAGGCGCATGCTTTCCTTCATCGCATCGATCGGACCCATGGCACGATCGATCACGAGAAGCTTAGCAAACGCAAACATGGTGATGAGGATGAGGCCGGGAATGATGAGTAGTATCAAGCCTATGACGCTCGCGATGCCGACCAGGATCGACACGGCGAGGAATTGCCAAAACTGCTGTGGGTGCCACAGTTCATTGAGCGATACATGCATGACGTCATCATGCGCGCGGATGAAGAACGCGGTGAGGCCCATGCTCGCGAAAGTCGACGCTGTAGTGGTCGCGAGAAAAATCAGGAGTCCTACCCCGGCGTTGTCCTGTGGTGCACTTTGGATCGCACTAATCATCCAAAAGATCACAAGCATCAGAAGGGTGCTGCCGACCAAAAACCACCCGCGCTTTTTAAAAGTGTGCCAACCAAATTGTAATGACGAACTCGGTGAAAAGGTATTCATACATATATAACGCTATCATGGAGATGGCGTGGGGAAAATGAAGCATGTGGATTGTCCTTTGGGCGCGGCAACCCGGGCTGCAGTGCACGTTTCAAAACTCGCCCGCTTTCCACTCTTCAATCAGAGAATTGCTGGGCTTCGGGTCCGGTGATGACATGATGTATGCTGTGCTCGAACAGTTGAAATGTGCACTGCAGCCCGGGTTGCCGCACCTCGGCGTTTTTACGCGGAGAGGATGTCGATCACGCGGAGGCACGTCGCGGTCTCTCCACGGAAGGTGTCGCGCTCCAGTGTGGCGAGTACGTGCACGGTGTCACCTACGCGGGGCGTGTGTGAAAAATCTTCAGCGGTTTTGAAGAATTGAAATGCACGCGCGGCCGCGTTGGTCCGCTCTTCTATGAGTTGGAGTTCGACATGATTATTTTCTTTTCCAAATTGTCGCACTGATCGGATCGTCACGGTCGAAATTCGAAACACGGGCTTCGTGTTGCTTATACCAAATGGAGAGAGAAGCGAGATGTCTTTGAAAAGCGCCCAAGAAGCTTCCCGTAATGTAATGATGGAGTCATGATCTGGTGCGTTGCTTGCCTTTGGGTCCGCAGACATATCGGACTGAATCTGTGAAACGGTGCGCGCAAGCGCCTCAGGAAGCGTGTGTACGTGCTCGTGTGAAACGGAGAATCCGCCCGATGCTGCATGTCCGCCGCACTCTTCAAACACGTCGCGCGCATGGGTAAAAAGGTCCACCAGACTGATCTCGCCATCGGAGCGGCACGAGCCTTTGAGTTTTCCATGTGCGTCGCGGCCCCACAAGCACACGATGCCGCCGCGATCGTTCATGATCGAATTTGCGGCGAGCCCGAGGAGGGAGGGCTTCCACGCTGTGTCGCCGAGTACGACGACTTTATCGCCTTCGCCATAGCGGGCGGCCACGTGCTTGCGCGCGTTTTTTACGATCCCTGCGACGACGCCCTTGCGGCTCGCGTTGAGGTGCTCGAGCTGCGCAGCGAGGTACTGTGCCTCATCGCGGTCACGGGTCGTGAGGAGTTTGAGTGCGAGATTCGGCTCATCCATACGTGAAGCGGCATTCACACGAGGTGCGATGGTGAATCCAATATCATCTTCAGTGAGCTCGCTTTTGCGGATGCGCGCCGCCGCGCACAAGGCGTCGATCCCGGGGCGAGCGGATTTGCGCAGCACCTTGAGGCCCCAATGTACGAGCGTGCGATTTTCGCCGACGAGCGGCATCATGTCCGCGACGGTCGCAATCGCGACGAGATCAAGAAGCCACTTTTCCCATCCATCGGGAATCGACGTGAACGATTCGAGTCCGCGCCGCTTCCCTTCGGCGAGTGTGGCTTGCACGAGCTTGAATGCGGTCGCCGCCCCGCAGAGTCCGCCAAACGGGTAGGGTGCAATCTTTGGATTCACGAGTGCCAAGCATGCGGGGCGCTCCCCGATGATTTCGTGATGATCGGTCACGATGACGTCGATCCCCAATGCGTGAGCGGCTGCACATCCTTCGCGCGCGACCGTGCCGACGTCGACAGTGATGATCACCTTCACATCGCGTGCAGCGAGCTGCTCGATCGCTGCGACATGGAAGCCGTATCCTTCCCTGTCGCGATGTGGAATATATACTTCGACATTGTCGTATTTTATTTTTGCAAAAAAGTCCGACAGAATCGCCGCTCCGGGAATCCCGTCACAATCGAAGTCGGTATAGAATGCAATCCGCTCGTTGTTCTCGATCGCTTTCAAGATGCGGTCGACTGCGATCTTCATGTCGTGCAATAATTCCGGCGCATGCGTGTGTGCATCGTAATCGGGAGAAAGAAACGCGGCGACGTCTTCTTCTGATTCAACACCGCGTTTGGCAAGCAGTGTACGCACGAGGTCTGATATACCAACATCGTTCATCGCAATGATTGTAGCATCGTGACCTAATTGGAGTTCAATGGACAGATTGAAACAGTGTGCTATGGTATTTTCAGATCCACATATGGTAAAGGAGGTCTTTTAAAAGATCTCCCAAAAACTCTATCGCCTCGCCGAACACTTTGGTCTGAGTCAATAAACGGTGCTATAGACGCGCTAACACTTGTTTACAATTCGCGGCCGCGAACTGTAAACAAGTGCTATAATCTCCGCATTGCATTATGAAAAGACTACCCGGTAAAAATGTATCCACTCTCACCCTAGAGGGAGTTGTCAGGAAGCGTGCTCGCCGTGGTGCACTCGAGAAGGTTCTTTTAGGTACGCTGGTCACTGGAGGGCTTCTTACAGTGGCCATGGCGGCGCCAAAAGTGTTGTCGCTCGTGAAAAACGAGCATCTCGATATGATCCTTCCTTCCGACCCACGTCAGCGCCTCCATGAAACGGCTTCGCGTCTTAAACGAAAGGGTTTGGTCGAGTTCCGATATGAAAATGGCCGCAAGCGCATGTGCATCACTGACAAGGGGAAGGATTTTTTGGAAGCGGAGCTGAGTCGCATAAAATCTATCGTCAAGCCAAAACGGTGGGATCGTCGCTGGCGCATCGTCATCTTTGACATACCGGAGAAACGAAAAGCGCAGCGTGACCATATCCGATACCTTGTCCGCCACCTTGGCTTCTTACGACTGCAACATAGTGTGTGGGTCTATCCGTATGACTGCGAAGAAGTGATCGCTCTACTCAAGTCGAATCTGTGCATCGGTACCAACCTCCTATACCTTATTGCCGATGCGGTCGAATATGATCGACCACTCCGTAAGCACTTCGGCTTACCACTGGATTAAGAGAATGCAAACAATGTGAACGTTGTATTATGAGGCACTTGTTTATAGTTCGCGGCCGCGAACTATAAACAAGTGTGCGATGTGGTGTGATATTGGTATAATTGGGTATCTATGCAGGATTGTCTTTTTTGCAAAATAGTGCGCGGTGAGATACCGAGTTTCACGGTGTATGAGGATGAGCACACGCTTGCTTTTCTCGACATTCATCCGGTCACGTCGGGACATACGCTCGTCGTACCCAAGGCGCATGCGATGAATATTTTTGATATTGCTCCGGAGAGCTGGGGTGCGGTCTCTGAGTCCGTGCGCAAAGTCGCGATCGCGATCGAGGAGTCGCTGCAGGCTGATGGCGTCAATCTCATGATGAACAATCGCGAGCATGCCGGACAGATCATTGAGCATCCCCACATGCACCTTATCCCCCGCTATCGCGGAGACGGCCTCAAGCTCTGGCCACATGGTGCATATAGGGAGGGCGAAGCGGAAACGGTGCGAGGAAAAATTGCCGCCCACATATAAAACTCCCGCAATTTCTTGCGGGAGTTGTGCGCACGTCTAGTGCGACGGAAACATTCTCCATATTGCATCCGCAATTAGAAGAATTGCCAAGAGCGTCAAAAATCCAGCGACGATCAGTGCGCCTATCTTGATGTCCCGAACGATTGCGGGTAGCAACTCATCAACGAATTTTTTGAGGTCCGAGGTTACGCGCATTTCTTCCTCCAGATGAGCCTATTGGGCTCTCGCGTCTTTTTATCAAACGTATCTATTGAGTCAATACCTCAATGCCCGGCAGCGTACCTTTGGTCAGATACTCGAGCATGGCACCGCCGCCGGTCGAGAGGAAAATACGCTCGTTCAATTGGGTGTGGGCCTGCTGGATCGCGGCGACGGTGTCTCCTCCGCCGAGGACCGCCTGCGCATCTGAGCGCGCGATCATTTCTGCGACGCGATCTGTCCAGGTGCCGTATCCGTGATCGTACATGCCCGTCGGACCGTTCCAGAGGATGAATTTTGCAGATGCGACGAGTGGTGCGAGAAGGCCGAGTGAATCGGGTCCCATATCGACGATGCGCTCATCAGCATCGACTTCGGTCGCTTTTTTCACATGCGCCTGTTTGTCGGGACGTTCGACGGTGACGTCGACAGGCACGAGAAGCTTTGGATGTTGGAGCACATCGAGACCAGGCACACCTTCGGAAATGAGCGAGGTGCCGACGGCGAGGCCGCGTGCCTTGAAGATGTCGTTGGCCAAGGCCCCGGCCACGAAGACGTGATCGTAGGTCTCAAGGAGGAGCTTGATGAGGGGTTCTTTTGTCTCAAATTTGGCCCCCGCGAGGATCGCGACATTGGGTGAGGCGGGCGTACGTGCCTCCTTGAGGCGCTCGATCTCCTCGCATACGAGGATTCCCGCATAGCCAGGAATGTGTCGAGGGACACCGACGATCGAGGCGTGTGCGCGGTGTGCGACTGAAAACGCGTCGTCGACATACACATCGCCGAGTGCGGCGAGCTCTTGCGCGAATCCCGGATCGTTGGCAGTCTCGCGCGGGTCGGTGCGGAGATTTTCCAAAAGGAGCACGTCGCCGTTTTTCATACTCCTGCGCGCATGTTGGGCCTGTACCCCTACGATGTCAGGGACGTAGAAGACGGGTACATGAGCTTTGAGGGCCCGAGCAACCGCTTCATTGGTGGTCTCCGGGTCGCGGCCGATATGGGACATGACGATCACTTTGGCGCCGCGGTCGCGCAGGTAGCGGATCGTCTGTGCCGCGCGCTCTACGCGAAAAAGATCGGCGACATCGCCATGCTCGTCGAGTGGCACATCAAGACCAGCGCGGACGAGGACGTACGTGCCGGAGAGAGTGTCTGATGGAATGTCGGTTAGGTATTTCATCACGTTAGAAACGATAGGTAATGTTCATACGCATTATGTTTGTGGTGTCTGATTTCTAACGGGAACTATGCTTTTTCAATTGCGCTCACAAGGTGTGCAAATTGTGCAGCATCCGCCGAGGCGCGCCCGACGAGAAGGCCCTGCACATCCCCTTCCCGAAGCATCGCTCCTGCATTGGTCTCGTCGATTGAGCCACCGTAAAGTATTTTTACAGAAAGGCCGGGCTTACCATGGGTATCGACGATCGTTTTGCGTATAAAGATCGCCATTTCGTGCATGTCGCGCGGCTGCATGGCTTCCGCGGCGCCGATCGCCCATACTGGCTCGTACGCGATCACTATTTTTCCGAGCTTTGCGGGAGACACGTCGGCAAGTCCTATCCTGAGTTGCTCTTTTATAAAGTGCAGGTGATCGCCCGAGGCACTGCGCACTTTTTCACCGATACAGAGAATCGGCGTCATTTTTAGGGTAAGTGCTCTGACGACCTGTTTACAGACATCTTCGTCGGTCTCTCCCACTGCGCGGCGTTCGGCGTGGCCGATGATTGCCCATGAGGCACCCGCATCTTTCGCCTGCGTGAGCGATATCTCGCCGGTATAGGAGCCGCTGTGCTCGAAATGTCCGTGCTGGATGCCGAATTGGACCTTTTTTCCGCGATACGACGTGCGCAAGCGAGGCAAGAAAATCGCCGGAGGGGCGATGATGATGGTCGCATTACGCGCTTTTTCGGATGCTTTCTTCGTTGCCTCGAAAAGCGAGAGTGCCGCGGCGGCCGTCCCCGGGTTCATCTTCCAATTTGCGACCACGAGCCATTGCATGTGCGGATTGTACCATAACCGCTTGGAGGACACCGGGCCCTGTACCCTGCTGTGCCTTAGCCAATTTTTTCGGTCATCTGGTAGATCGGCGTGATCATCGACACCGCGAAAAAGCCGACGCCGCCGCCGATGAGGAGCGTGAGGAACGGCTCAATGATCGTGGACATGTCTTTGGTCTTGCGATCGACCTCCATCTCATAATAGAGCGCGAGGCGTTTGAGCATGTCGGCGGTGGCACCCGTCTCTTCTCCGACCATCATCATCTCCCCGACGAATGCCGGATAGAGGTCTTCGTTGCGCGCAAAGGTGGTCGAGAGCGGTTCTCCTGCGCGGACTGCCTTCGTCGCATCGTCGATGACATCGCGGAAGTAGGAGTTTTGGACGATCTCGGAGGAAATGGAGAGTGCGGTGATTACATCTACACCTGCGGAGAGCAGTGAGGCGAGTGTGCGTGCGGTGCGCGCTGCATTGACTTCACGCACCAGCGTATTGATGATCGGCATATGCAGTAGAATCCACTCATATCCACGCCGACCTTGGCGCGTCCGCAGTATTCCGTAGATGCCGGCACCAAACGCTATGGCGCCTATGAGCACATACAGTGTGTAATGTTGGAGCGCATTGCTGATGCCGACGACGATTTGCGTCGAGGTAGGGAGCTTGGCATTCATTTCTTCGAATGTTTGTGCAAGGGTCGGGACGACCTCTGTCATCATGAGGAAGCTGATGCCAATCATGGCGATCAGTACGATAGACGGATAGATCATCGCACCACGGATTTTTTTCTTGAGATCATGTATGCGCTCCATCTGATCAGCGACCGTGGCGAGTGAGCCGGTGAGATCGCCTCCCTCTTCTCCGGCGCGGACCATTGCGATGAAAATCGGGGAAAAAACGCCGGGGAATTTTGAAAGTGCCGTGTTGAAGTTGTCGCCACGGCGTACCTCTTCGGCGATCTGTGATACTACATACTTGAGCTTTGCATTTTTGGATTGGCGTTCGATGACGGCGAGTGCGCGTGTGAGCGAGAGGCCTGCCGCGAGCATAGCGCCGAGATTGCGGGCGAGCAGGATCTTGTCGTATTCGCCGACGCGTGCGACCAGCAGATTCCAATAATCAAGCGTGAGCCATTTATTCTCCACCTCCTCTTTGACCGAAATCAGATGCCCTCCCTCGCGACGGATCGCCTGATAGAGCTCAAAACGATCAGCTGCTTCCGCCGAACCAGAATACGGTTCGCCGGTGCTTTTCGTAGCGGTATACGTAAAATGAGCCATGTACTCCAGTATACCGTGGTATATGATCTCAATTATCGTTTGATGTGGGTAGTACTAGGTGAGCCGGCCCCACAATAGTTCGAAGATGATTTGGTGTGCTTTTGCCATAAGGCCCTCATGATACGTCGCCCCCTCATCGCCAGGACCATGATACATGGCTTCAAGAAGAGGTGCATGACTTCGCGAGCATTTTATCAGCGGTGTATGGTGTGTTATCAATAAAACCGCTTCTCGATTCCGTCTCGATATGCTATCGACCGATGTTTGATCGCCCCGATAAAGACGGTCGAACGTTCGATCATATATAACACGCGATAGGCGCCGACACGCAATGATCGTACTCCTTTGAGGGAATACTGGAGCGGTTTGCCAAACGTGAACGGATCAATGGTGAGCCGTGTGCGGATCGCGCGTTCTATATCGCGCCGCATCGGCGCATCCAGCTGCGGGATATCTTCGCCGGCTACTTTCGGGTGGTACGCGATCGTCCAGTCGGTGTGCCCCATACTTCTTCATGTGTAAGCCAGCGTTTCGGTTTTGCCGAGAAGCGCTCATCGGCGATTTTTGAAAGCGCAAAATCTTCCTCCATCTCGAGTGCCTCGTCGATGAGTCTTGAGGCGAGTGTGCCGGCCGGTATCTTGCGCCCTTTGGCGATAATCGATAGTGCGCGGCGCGCCGCCGGCGACAAAGTCACCTGTATTCGTTGTTTTGTCGTTGCCATACGGAAAGTGTACCAAAAATGTACCACTCGTCAAATCGAAGGATATTGAATCCTTCTTTTATTCCGTAATCACACGCATCACCTCTTCGATCGTGGTGAGTCCTTGTACTGCCTTGAAGATACCGTCTTCGGCCATGGTAAGCATCCCCTCTTTGCGTGCCTGCTCCCCGATCGCGTCACCTGTTGCGTTTTGCATGATGAGCTCTTTGATGGTCGCGGTCACCGGCAAGACTTCGTAGATACCGATGCGTCCGGCGTATCCCGCATGTCCCTCGCTCTCTGAGGGATGGAAGAACGGAAGATCTTTCCAGAGGCTCTCCGGTGAGACGATGCGCTCTTTTTTGAGTGCTTTGAGCACAGCGGCCGGATCGACGAGCTCCGCAAGCTGTTCTTGAGCGTCTTTTCCGAGCTCGTATTGTTCTTTTTGTCCGGCGATCTTGCGTACGAGTCGTTGGCCGATGATGACGCGCAAGGTCGATACGAGGAGGAAGGGCTCGATGCCCATATCAAGGAGGCGCGCGATCGCTCCTGCGGCCGAATTGGTGTGCAAAGTCGAGAGCACGAGGTGACCGGTGAGTGCGGCATTGACGGCGAGTGCGGCCGTCTCTTTGTCGCGGATTTCGCCCACCATGATGATGTCTGGGTCTTGGCGCACGAGCGTACGCAAACCGTTGGCAAAGGTGAATCCGATATCCGGGCGTACCTGAGTCTGGTTGACGCGCGCCATCTGGTATTCGATCGGGTCTTCGACGGTCGAGATGTTTACATTGGGTGTATTGACGAGATCGAGCAGTGTATAGAGAGTAGTCGATTTACCTGCGCCTGTAGGGCCCGTAGTGAGGATCATGCCGGTCGTCTTTTTGATTGCATCGTGCATATGTTCGAGTGCGCTGCCGTGGAAGCCGACCGACTCGAGGGTGAATCCAGATATAGAATCGCGCAGGAGGCGCATGACGATCTTTTCGCCATAGTAGGTGGGCAATACCGAGACGCGAAAGGCGACTTTCTCCCCTGCGTTTTCGGCGGCGAAGCGACCGTCTTGCGGGAGGCGCTTCTCGTCGAGCTTCATGCTCGAGAGGACTTTGATGCGTGCGGTGATCGCGGCGGCAGCGTGTTTGGGTAGGCTCATCGCGTCGTGCAGGATGCCATCGATGCGATAACGGATGAGGAGTGAGTCTTCCAGAGGCTCAATATGGATGTCGGATGCGCCCTGCGCAGTCGCGTGTCGCAGCAGTGTATCGACGATGCGCACCGCCGAAGCACCTTCTGCGACTTGTTTGATATCCGTATTGTCGTCTTTCTCCAGTGCCGTCGTCTCGCGTTCGATCACATCACCGAGATTATCCTTGAGCGATTGCTGATACTGCTTGAGTGCGGATTTGATCGAGGCGGCATCGGTGAGGCGCGGCAAGATCTTGAGGCGTGTTTTTTTCTTGATGAAGTCGATCGCTGCGAGATCGTCAGTATCGAGCATGGCTACCTCAAGCTCATCGTCATGTTTGCTGTATCCGATGATGTTGTTGCGACGGGCGACGGGTTCGGGGATGAGACTCAGGGTCTCATATTTGATGGTGATGCCGGTGAGCGAAACGAACGGAATGCCGAGGATGTATGCATAGGTGCGGCGCAGTTCGTCTTCGCTGATCGCGTTGTTGGCGGTCAGTATCTCCCCTACGGTGCGCTCCCCTTGCGCGGCCTCTTTTTGCGCGGCCTCGAATTCTTTTTGGGAGACGAGTCCCGCATCGGCGAGGAAGGATTTGAGCTGCGTGTCGGAGATATACATGCTTCTAGTATAACGTATGTTTGGAAGCATATTGTGCAATATGAATACATACGCTATGCTCGCGGGAGTCATAGAAATAGAGGAAAAACGAACATGCATGAACGTTGGCCACAGCCACACGGCGACGCCGATCTGTCGGCGTTCTTGATGTCTCTCGACAGATTCTGTCTCCAAGAGATCCGGCCGAATTTCCGGAAGATCACGGAAGAGGCCCGATTTCCATATGAGATCATGAGTGGACTCTCGGAACTCGGACTTTTCCTCATCTCGATTCCCGAAGCATATGGCGGCGTTGGGTGGAATACGCAGCGCTCGGCGTGGGTCGGCCGCAGGCTCGCATACGAATCGGGCGGCATGTTTCTCAACTACACCGTCGGGTCGACCCTCTCGGTCCTCCCCATCGCGCTCTCGGGCTCGGATGATCAGAAGTGGAGTATCTTGCCGCGCGTTGCAGTGGGGCGCAATTATGGTTGCTTCATGCTGAGTGAAGAAAATGGCGGCTCGGATCCCCGAAATATGTCTATGCGGGCCAAGATGCAGCCCGACGGTAGTTGGAAACTCAATGGACGTAAGACGTGGATCACCGGTGCGGGCGCGGCCCATTTTGGGATTGTTCTCGCTCTCACAGAGACGAAACGCTTTTCTGCGTTCTTGATACAACACGACCTTGGGATCGCACATATTCCCGGTGTTACGATCACAAAGATCGCAAAGCGGGTGCATCAATGTGCCCCATTCTACAGCGTGCAATTCGACGACGTGACCCTGCCCCCCGAAGCCGTTATCGGCATCGAGGGGGATGGGTATGGCACGATACTCGGTACGCTCGATGGTGGGCGCATTGGTATCGGTGTGCAGGCTATCGGCATGGGAGAGCGTGTCTACGACGACGCGTTTGCCTACGCAAGCGAGCGCAAGCTCTATGGCAAAAAGCTTATCGAGCTTGATGGTGTGCGGCGGCGGTTTGAACGCGCTGAGCGTATGCTCAATCATGCGTGGAGCATGACACTCGAAGCCGCGCGTCTGCGCGACGCGGGAGCACCTCATCGACTCGAAGCGGCCCGTGCCAAGCTCGTGGCGACGGAAATAGCGTTTAAGGTCGCGGACAATCTCATGCGCTCCCATGGAGCGATGGGCTATGTGGCCGAGACCGATTATCTACAATGGAAAGAGGACATCGACGTGACACGTGTCTACGAAGGTCCTAATGAAGTCATGAGATACGTGATTGCATCCGAGGAAGCAAAACGTCGGCAGGCACAATGCACTACAGTTCCATGAAACATACAAGTACACAAGTCAGACTTGTGTACTCCCACTTATAGGAGCCGCGTCAGCGGCTCCTTTTTCATTGACCAGAGAGTCACATGGCGGTAGGGTGGCATCAGGTCAGATCTTTGGAAAAGGAAACGAGACATGAATACAGACACTTTAGATCGCTTGCGCATGCTCGGTTCGCCTATTCATGGAGACCAGGAGAATGCAGACCGCATCAGAGCACAAGAGCATGACCTCGAAGCAGGTGCCATCAAAGACGGCATCGCACGCAAGCGCATCGAGCTGTTGGTGGATACCGACACTTTTCTGCCACTCGGGAGCCTCTTCAATCCTGAAGATAATCCCGAAGAGACGACCGGTGTCATCACCGGACTCGCAAAAGTCCATGGGCACTGCGTGTGTGTAATCGCATCCGATCCATCAGAGCGTAAGGGAGCATGGCTTCCCGGTCAGCCACAGAAGATTGTGCGCATTCAAGAAATCGCTGCGATGCTGCGCACACCCGTCTTCTTCCTCCTCGAGTGCAGTGGGCTTGATCTCGCACACCAACACCTCGTCTATTCAGGTCGCGAGAGTGGCGGCCGTATCTTCTACAACAATGCGAAGTTGGCCAACGAGATCGGTGTGCCGGTCATTGCGGGGATCTTCGGTACCAATACCGCAGGCGGAGGGTATGGCGGCATATCCGCGACGAAGCGCTTTGCTCACAAGGATGCAAGTATGGCGATTGCCGGCACGGCGATCATGAGCGGCATGAAGACGTCGAGAGAATACTTTAGTGAGGATGATATCGAGACTCTTCTCGAAGAGATCAGAAAAGCAAAGAGTGTTCCTCCCCCAGGGAAGGCAGCAATCCATGCTGAAACAGGGTTCTTCGACGGTGTCTTCGAAAGTGAAGAAGCTGTCATTGCAGCAATGCGCGCATGCTTGATTCCTTCAGAACCTTGTTCTCAGCGGGATTGGCCTGATTGGCCGGAATATGACATGCGTGAGTTGTATGTCTTGCTTGTGCACGATCACTCACGATCTTACGATGTCGAGTCTGTCCTGGCGCGTATTGTCGATACCAGTATGGCGCGCGAATGTATGAAATCGTTCGGGCCAGAAGTGTATTGTGGTGTGGCAGAGATCGGTGGGTATAAGATCGGTCTCATCGCCAATCGACAAGGGGCACTTCCGCGCAGCTATCCCGAATACGCGGGCTATGCTGGCATCGGCGGCAAGCTATACCGACAGGGGCTCATCAAGATGCGGCGATTCGTCGCATGGTGCGACGCTCGCCAGATACCGATGGTGTGGTTGCAAGACACCTCCGGTATCGATGTCGGCGACGAGGCAGAGCGTGCAGGACTCTTAGGGCTCGGACAAGCACTCATCTGCAGTATAGAGAAGGCGCGTATTCCCATGATGACCGTTATGCTCCGCAAGGGGCACGCCGCGAGTCACTATGTCATGTGCGGACCAATGGCATCGCGCAATGCAATGACTCTCGGGACGGCACTCACGCAGATCATGGTCATGCATCCGCAAAGTGCGGCGGTAGCGCTCTATGGCGGCAAGCTGGAGAAAGCTACTACCAGAGAAGAACAGGAAGCAGTCGTTCGGCAGATGAATGTGATGGTGGAAAGATATCGCAGATGCGGAAGTCCGCGGTATGCTGCGCAGCATGGACTCGTCGATGAGGTGGCGCGCCTGGCGGACCTACGCAGATATCTGTCGTGGTTTGCAGCTGCGTCCCATGCGTCACTCTCATTCAAAGCGCCTGCAACGGACTTGTGGCACCTATCGCCGCGCTTCGAAGAGGAGACATATCGCGCAGCGAAGAGTGATGTCTAAGTACACAAGTCTGACTTGTGTACTTCCATTGGAGCCGCATATCGCGGCTCCTTTTTTTGTTGCGTCGCCGATACGAAATTGCTAGGCTCCGGTCAGAGCACACGAGGAGTAAAGAACATGTCTGCACATGAAACTACCCAAAAGAAAGTCGCGGATTCGGCAGTCAATGACTACTGTCATTTGATCTTTGGTACTGATATGAATGCGCGCGGCACAGTCTTTGGCGGGCGCATTATGGAAATCGCCGATATGCTTGCTGGTATTGTCGCAAAGCGGCATAGTGGCATGGATTGTGTCACGTTATCAGCCGATTCATTCAGATTTCTCGCCCCCGCCGTGATGGGAGAAGTGCTGGTCTTCAAGGTGGCAGTCAATAGAGTGTGGGGCACTTCAATGGAAATCGGAGTGAAGGTGTATGCGCAAAACACAGAAACTGCAACCACGCGGCATATTGTGAGCGCCTATTTCACCTTTGTCAGCGTTGCAGTGGACGAGAATGGTCGGCGCAAGAAACTTCCGCAGGTTGTCCCTGAGACTGAAGACGAAAAACGTCGGTACGAGCAAGCCCAGCTTCGTCGTGACAGGCGTTTGGTCACATAATCCCCTCGCCTCTAGCATCCGTCCCTCGCTCTCTGAAGAGCGGGGGATTTTCATTGCAGCTATCCGCGCGGCGTGGTACTACGATGGCAGTTTTGTTCTCTAAAATAGGAGAGAGATATGGAAGAAACCGTATGGTGTCCCACGGAGGGATTCGCTTCGGCGACCCGTGTAGCCGACTTTATGCGGATGCATGGCATCGCGACTGCCGCAGAGCTGCGACTGCGCTCGACGAGAGAGCCATCGTGGTTTTGGGGTATGGCAAGCCGTCACCTGGGCGTGCAATGGGATCATCCGTGGCACAAAGCGTGCGACGGCGCGATGCCGTATGCGCAGTGGTTTGTCGGCGGCAAGATCAATATCGTGACCAACTGCGTCGATCGGCATGCGGCGTTGCGCGGTGAAAAAATCGCCTGCCATTGGGAAAGCGAAAACGGCGAGCGGCGCTCCATGACATACCGCGAACTCGGTCGCGACGTGACGCGTTGTGCCACTGCATTGCACGAAGCCGGTATCGGTAAAGGCGATGTGGTGGGTATGGTGATGCCGATCTGTCCCGAGGCGGTCATTATTATGTTCGCCGCGATGAAAATCGGCGCCGTGCCGATGCAGCCGGCGGCACGACTCGGGGCGGACATGATCGTACAGCTGCTCGCTGACGCACACGCGAAGATCGTCTTTACGGTTGATGGGTATGTGTACGGCGGAAAGACGATCGATGTGCGTCCGACTATTCGTACGATTGCCGACGCTCATCCGCAGATGCGGATTGTCGTCACGATGCGCATGGGTTTTGCTCGTGCATTGCCTAATCGTGTGAGTGAATACTTTTGGGCTGACTTCATGCTTCGCGCAGGGCGCAAAGAGCCGGTACAGACGCTTTCGCTCGACGCGGAAGATCGCGCACTCATCCTCTATAGTTCGGGGACGACCGGTAAACCAAAATCAATTGTGCATGTGCATGGCGGCATGCTGGTCAATACCGCCAAGGAGGTCGGCTATGCGTTTGATTGTCACACAAAAGACACATTCTTCTGGGTGACGAATCTGGGATGGATGATGGCACCGTGGGAAATGATCGGGGTACAGTTCTTCGGTGGCACCTATGTGCTCTACGAGGGATCGCCCACGTATCCGACGAGCCATCGACTATTCGAGATGATTGATCGATATCGCGTGAGTATCTTCGGATTTTCTCCCGCGGGTATCAAAGCACTCGATAAGAACGAGGATTATAGTAGGCACGACCTATCGTCGTTGCGTATACTCGGGAGTACGGGCGCACCGCTCGATGCAGACACATGGAAATGGTACTTCGAGGTCTTCGGCAAGAAAAACTGTCCGATCATGAACATCACTGGCGGTACCGAGATCATGGGGTGTTTGCTCTCGCCTCTGCCCATCGAACCGCAAATACCAGGTACAGTCGGTGGACCCGGGCTCGGTATGGCGGTCGATATCGTGGATGTGGATGGACGATGTATCTCCTTCGGAGAAGGTACACTCATATGCAGTGCTCCCTTCCCTTCGATGACGCGCGGATTCTTGGATGGGTATGAACAATTTATGGAGACGTACTTCGCACCATGGGCCGGTCTCTGGAATCACCACGATCGCGTGCGCAGAGATGTGCGTGGATTTTGGTTCATCATGGGCCGCGACGACGACCTCATCAATCGTGGCGGGGTGAAACATGATCCGATGGCGATCGAATCAGCTCTGCGATCGTTCTCCGGCGACTTCCAAGTCACGGATGCCGTCGCGGTCAGCGTGCCGGACGATGTGTTGGGGCAGAAAATAATCTGCTTCATTACGGTAGTCAGCACCGGCGCGTCCCCTATCGATGGAAGTATCCTGGAACGGCTGCGTGCGTATGTGGGCAAGATGTATGACCCGTCCGGCAAGCCGGACGAAATCCATGTGCTTCGCGCCCTTCCGATCACACTCTCGGCGAAAGTCCCGCGCAAGAAGTATGTGCAGGCGTACCAGGGTGAGATACCCGAAGATACCGCGTCATATGCACACGGCGAAGTCTTTGCCGATATCGCCCAGCTTGGTGCACAGTAAAGAAAAACTATCAAACGGCCCGTCTCTGCGGGCCGTTTTTCTCTTGTGTTGCCGAAAGGATCCGCCTTTATTTATAGAGGATTCCATGATTGAATGCGCCCTAGAGTAGTACTTTCACAGTTGAAGAAAGGAACGGACTATGAGCGAATCAAACCTTTCGCTTGAGCGTCTCTCCGTTCCAGATGGAACGGTGGTTCGCTACGTCAATGGTATGGAGGCTTTGGCGCTTGCGCCGGCTATCCAAGGGGTGCGAGACCAGAACGCAACACTCGATACCGCAGGATTTGTCACCGGATATCGCGGTTCGCCGCTCGGTGGATTCGATTTCCAAGCCGCGAAGGCGGTGCGTCTGGGCGTATACCAAAAATACAACATCACGTTCCTGCCCGGTCTCAACGAAGACTTGGCATTGACTATGTTGTCGGGCACGCAGCACGTGCCATCCTTGCCGGGACCGAAGAAAAAAGGTGTCTTTGGCATGTGGTATGGCAAAGGGCCAGGTGTCGATCGTAGTGGTGATGCATTCAATCACCTCAGCGATGCTGGTGTTTCCGCATACGGCGGCATTGTCGCTGTCTTCGGCGATGATCATGATTGCAATTCATCGACGCGCGCATACCAGTGTGATGGTGCTATGCGGTATTTTGATATGCCGTTTTTTGCGCCATCAAAGGTATCGGAAATGCTTGCATTCGCGCTCTACGGATGGTCGCTGTCGCGTTATTGTGGTGCGCCTGTCGGATTGAAGGTGGTGACGGAGATCTGTGATGCATCCGGCGAAGTAGTCGTCGATCCTGTCGGATCGATTGTCGTCCCGCAGGACATGCCGAACGGCCTCCATTACAATCCGCTCGACACGCCGTTCGACACTGAATGGAAACGCGGAGAGCGACTGCGCTACGCACACCTCTTCGTCGAAGCCAACAAGATCAACGCTGTTGAGCACGACGTCGGCGGCCCTATCTCGCTCGCCATTGTGGCGGTAGGTCGGGCGTATGTCGAAGTGATGGAGACGCTTCGCCTCCTCGGTATCGACGAGGCGAAGCGTCAAGAACTCGGCATCATCGTCATCAAGATCGGTTGCCCGTGGCCTATTCGCCGCGGCGCCGCTTTCTTGGAACGTCTGCGCGATGCGCCGGATATCCTCGTGGTGGAAGAAAAAGCTGCGTTCGTCGAAGATCTGATCAAGATCGACTTCTATGCGGCGCAATACGCGCCAGAGATATTTGGCAAGAACATGCTTCCCTCGACGGGAACACTCTCGCCGATACACATCGCTCCCGTGATCGCTCAACTCTTGAGATCGAAACAGTTCTCAAAAAGAGCCGTGGAGATCGCGCAACGAGGGTTAGCAAAAACCCCGTCGCCGCGCGCGCCGCACTTCTGTCCAGGATGTCCTCATAATGCATCCACCAAGCTGCCCGAAGGCAGCCGCGCCTATGCTGGCATTGGTTGTCATTATATGCGCAAGTGGATGGGGCCCGATCCGATGCATCCCGATACGGCTTTTGTATCCCACATGGGCGCAGAGGGTGTCGCATGGATCGGCGCATGTATCAATACGAGCGACGAGCATCCGTTCGTCAATCTTGGCGACGGCACTTACAATCACTCGGGAACGCTCGCGATCCGCCAGCTCGTAGACGGCATGCGTAAAGTTGCACCGGACAAAGGTGTGACGGTGAAGCTTCTATACAACGGCGTGGTCGCAATGACCGGCGGTCAGAAGGGTGAGTGTAACTTCTCCGTCCAGCAAATCACGCGTCAGCTCGCCGCCGAAGGCGTCGAGAAGATCGTGGTTGTCGCGGATGACCCACGCCGATACGGATGGTTGCGCAGCGGCTTTGCAAAAGGTGTTCGTGTCTATCCCAAATCGCGTCTCATGCGCGTAATGGAAGAACTAAAAGCAGTGCGCGGCGTCTCCGTGTTGATCCACGATCAGGCCTGCGCCGCCGAAAAGCGCCGCCAGATCAATCGCGGAAAGATACTCGAATCGAAAAAACGCCTGTACATCAATCCAGAAGTGTGTGAAGGATGCGGGGATTGTTCCGCCAAATCGAACTGTCTCGCCATTCATCCGATCGAGACGAAGCACGGTCGCAAACGCCGGATCGATCAGTCGGGCTGCAACACAGCTTTCGACTGTGCGGAGGGTTTTTGTCCGAGCTTCATCGAAGTGGAACGCTTCGCCTGGGCCTCGCGATCCGACATCGTACAGATGATCATGCAGGCGGATATGCAGGCGCCGACTCCGTTGCCGTTTGAACACGTGTACAACACGCAGTTCGAGGGTGTCGGTGGCACCGGCGTGAGCACCGCCGAAGAGATTGTGTGCCAAGCTGCGTATCGTGACGGCCTGCATCCGTCCGGATGCTACAAATCCGGATTGGCACAGAAGGGCGGTACGGTGACGAGTTATGCGCGCATTATGAAGTCGCAGAGCTCGCTCTCGACGCACATACCGAAAGGCGAAGTCGACCTGCTGATCGCATGCGATCTGGTAGTGGCGACGCGTCCTGATGTGCTCACGGCGCTCCGCGCTGGACGCACGGCGGTTGTCGTCAATACGCACATTGTGCCGACGGCGCAATTTATCCACGACCCGAATGCATCGTTCACGCAAGAAGCTCTGATCAATACGCTTCGCGCGAACGTCGGACATGATCGAGTGCACCTGATCAATGCGACGAGCTACGCGGAAGAACTGTTTGGCGATGCAATATATGCCAACATCTTCCTTCTAGGCTTTGCCTTCCAGCTCGGTCTCATACCCGTCTCCTTGGGTTCGATCACTCAAGCGATCGGACTCAATGACAAACAAGTCAAGATGAATCTGCAGGCGTTTGCGTGCGGACGCTATGCAGCCGCCTTTCCCGCTGAGTTTGAAAACCTCGGATGGCAGTGGCAAGAGGAGCAGGCGCGCAATCGCCTACCCGACGCTCGTGAAGAGCGTGTCGCATTCTTCTCGGCTGAGCTCGTGGCGTATCAGAATCATCGGTATGCCGCGCGGTATCTCGCGCTGGTGAGAGATGCGAGGGCGCTTGATATCCGAATGGGTAATGCGGACACCATGCCGCTTGCCGATGCGGTGATCAAGTACTTCTACAAACTGCTCGCCTACAAGGACGAGTATCGGGTCGCGCAGCTCCATTGTGACAGTGTATTGGTGCAAAAGCTCAAGCGCGAATTCGGCGCAGGTGTGGCAAAAACGGGCGTTTGGCTCGCTCCCCCATCACTGGGAGAGAAGAAGAGGCGCTTCGGTCCGTGGATGTTCACCGCCATGCGTGTACTCGCGAAGTTCAAATTCTTGCGCGGGACGTGGTTGGATCCGGTTAGGTACAATTGGAAGTACCCATTCGGACTCAGTCTCCATCGCAAGGAAGAACGCGCGTTGATTGTGTGGTACGAGAGCCTGATCGCAGAAATGGGACATGGCCTCAATGCCGACACCTACGACCTCGCGGTCTCACTGCTCAAAATCCCCGAAGAGATTCGCGGATATGGGTATGTGAAACAGGCGAGTATCGAGAAAGCAAAGAAAAAAGCGGACGCGCTCTTGAAGCGCTTCCGCGAGAAAAGTGCATAGGGCTGCCCTATGTAGTAAAAAACAAGGCGGGGAGCGTATGCTACCCCGCCTTTTTAGGTCCTATTCATAAATAATATCATCTCCAAAATATATTGTCCGAACAAAATCACTTGTTTATGATTCGCGGCCGCGAATTATAAACAAGTACTATAAAAAACAGGAACGGGTTTGTTAGGTCCCGTTCATACATAAGTTCAACACAAATGAACGGGCCCATAAGTGACGTCCACAAATAACGTATCCGCTATTTGTGGAAAAGCCCTTAATCCCGATATGCGTCTTTGCGGTGTTTGATCCTGTGGACCAGGATCGTATGGTCGGACACATCAAACAAAATACGATACTCACCGACGCGCTTGCGATATCCTTCGATTGGCACCTTCAATTTTTTGATGCCACTGTCGTGCGGGAATTGTTCGAGGTCTAGAAGCGCCGCGATGACGCGAGATCGCGGCTTTTGCGGCAGTGCATGCATGTCTTTTTCTGCCGTGGAAAGCAGAACTATCTTATACGCCATATTTCGAAGCGATCTTGTCGAGTGGGACCCCTCGTTCGCCCGCATGTTTTTCGCGCAGACGCAATAACTCGAGAGCATCCTCAAGGTCTTCAAGCTCTTCGCGGTTGATGATGGTGGCGACCGGGATGCCTCCCTTTTCGAGCACGATTCGTTCTCCGGTCATCACTCGTTTGACGACTTCGCCGAAATGGATGCGCGCCTCGGTCATGGGAAGTGTGTTGTTCATAGGTCGATTGATGGGTATTGAGTAATACCCATCAATTATAACGCCCGCGTGCCTGTTGTCAATGCACGAAGTAAAACCAAAAACGGACGCGCTCTTGAAGCGCTTCCGCGAGAAAAGTGCATAGGGCTGCCCTATGTAGTAAAAAACAAGGCGGGGAGCTTCGAGACTCCCCGCTTTTTAATGCTCAATCGAGTATCTGAGGTAAGCTCTCAAGCACCTCCTGTACGTAAGGACGCAACTCCTCTACGTCCACTCCATATGTGGATGCAGTAGCCTCCAGAAGGCGTCGGTATATCTCTGGACTTACCGCCATCAATCCTCCAAAAGTATTGATGATTGCTTCCCGCGGCACTTTTTGTGCGATGTCGTTGGTAGACATTGTTCCCACACTCCTCTCAGATGAACAACAGGCTCTGGTATATCACACATTTGTCAAGTTTGACAATGTCTCCGTGGTGGGTATACTTACCCCATTAGTTCCGGCATTTGCCGGGATTTTTCTTGGAAAATCGAGCAGATAAGCCAAGAATTAACAATTTACAACATAATCCATATGGCACTTTTTGACCTCAAAACCCTTAATTCGGCTCTTGATGAGCTGCAGGAAGTCCGCGGCATCAGCCGCGACAGCGTGATCGAAGCGATCGCGACGGCGCTCGCCGCCGCCTATCGCCGCGAATACGGCAAGCGCGGCCAGATCGTCCGTGCGACCTTCAACGCCGAGACGGGCGATGTCGAATTCCGTCAGGCAAAAATCGTCGTCGACGAGACCCTGGTGCGCAAAGAAGGCGAAGAGCAGATCGATGAAAACGATCATCGTTCCCGCTTCAACCCCGATCAGCACATCATGATCGAGGATGCGCGCCGCATCAAACGCGATGCACAGCTCGACGAAGAAATCTCTTTCCCGCTCGAAAGCCAGGAAGACTTCGGCCGTATTGCCGCACAGGCTGCCAAACAGGTCATCATGCAGAAGGTCCGCGAAGCAGAGCGCGCATCGATCATCGCCGAGTATGGCATGCGCGAGGGCGAGATCGTCACCGGCCATGTGCAGCGCTTCGAGCGCGGCAATCTCTTCATCGACCTTGGTCGTGCGACCGCTATACTCCCCTACGATGAGCAGATCCCCGGTGAGCGCTATCGCCAGGGCGAGCGTGTGCGCGCACTTCTCCTTCGTGTAGACGAAGGCGTGCGTGGCACTTTCATCCGCCTTTCGCGCTCGCACCCGCGCTTCCTCACCAAGCTTTTCGAGGTTGAAGTGCCGGAAATGGCGGCAGGCACCGTGGAGGTCAAGGGCATCGTCCGCGAGCCGGGCTCGCGCGCCAAGATCGCGGTGCATTCAAAGGATGAGCATGTCGATCCGGTCGGCGCACTCGTCGGTCAGCGTGGCGTACGCGTCGCGGTGGTCACTTCCGAGCTCGGCGGCGAGAAGATCGATGTCGTCGAATGGTTTGAAGATGCATCCGAATACGTGAAGGAATCGCTCAAGCCCGCACAGGTGCTCTCAATCGAGCTCTACGAAGACGAAAACCGCGCGATCGTGCAGGTCGCCGAGGATCAGCAGTCGCTCGCGATCGGCCGCGGCGGACAAAACGTCCGCCTCGCGGCACGCCTCACCGGCTGGAAGATCGACATCCGCTCTGTCGGCGGCGAGCACCTTGCTCAGACCGACGGTGCCGAAGAGGTCAAGATGCAAGATGTCGAGACTGTCGAGGATATTTCTCAAAAAGAGAGCGCTTTTGATGAGACCGAAGCAGACATGGGTGCCACGGACGCGGTAGAGGAGGTGGGAGAAGAAAATCTCGACCCCCAGCCGCAAGATCGCGACATCGCCGATGAGGAAGTAAATGCCGAGACCGATCAAGACTCGAGTGAAGAGGCTTCCGAAGTCCAGGTTGAAGAGGAGTAATTTATGAAACTTTAAAAAGAGACAGCGGGGGCCGCGCTTGCGCGGCCCCCGCTGTTCATACGATGAAACTCTTGACACGATACCTTGCTTTTTATATGGTGTTGGAGGTAGAAGTCACAACCAAGGAGTACTGAGGTGACTCGTAAAACCAGAGAACGCGAGGCGCTCGAAAAGTTGTCGGATTTGACGCAGAAAGTCTTCAAGATCATCGGCGTCAAAGGGACGCAAGGCTTTGTAGGGCTCACCTTTTCCGAAATCGTCGATGAACTTTTGCGTAAAGGCATCGCGTACTGCAATGACGATTTTATAAACGGTCTTACCGAGCTTGAGCGTCAAAACTTTGTCGAGCAGAAAAGCGTGAGCAAAGGTATGATTTTCCAGCTCACCGACAAGGGCGACAAAGCGTTTTTCTAAGAGCTCGTCCACGAATAACGTACTCGCTATTTGTGGACCACACTTACGGGCCCTAAAATATCCGCCCGAGCGCACCGCGCTCGGGCTTTTTTTTTACCCATTTTTCGGTATACTCGACCATATCCATTAGCAGTTCACGGACTTAGGGAAATGGATGCAGTTCGAGGCGCGCAAGAAAAATATCGTGAGGCGTAGTTACTGCTACGGTGAAGGATATTTTTTGAAGTGCAACGAAGAAATGCGCCATTTGCGTAAGTCCCGTCAGATTAACCAACCACCATACATATGAACCTCTGGCATGAAGTACCTGTAGGCGATTCTGTCCCCGAAGAGATCAACGTCATCATCGAGATCCCAAAGGGATCAAATAATAAGTACGAGATCGACAAAGCGACCGGTCTCATCAAGCTCGATCGCGCCAATTACACCGCCGCTCCATTTCCCTACGACTATGGCTTCGTGCCGCAGACCTTGTGGGAAGATGGCGATCCGCTCGACGTGATCGTCCTCACCACGTACCCACTCGCTCCCGGCATCCTCGTCGCCGCGCGCCCGGTCGGCGTCATCGAAATGATCGACAACGGCGAGTCAGACTTCAAGGTGCTCGCGGTGCCCGTCGAAGACAAGCGCTGGGAAGATGTACAGGATCTTGCTGATATCAACAAACACACCATCAAAGAGTTTCAGCACTTCCTCGAGACCTACAAGGCGCTCAAGGGCAAGCCCTCCCCTGTCGAGATTCAAGGCATCAAAGGCCGCGTCGAAGCGATGGCAGCGGTCCAAAAATCGATCGAATTGTATAAGGCGAAGTTTGGGAAATAACCGATATCACGGAGTATGTCTTTGCACCACAAGGGCATTTCCATTTTACTAACGCGGAGTACCGCGAAGTAAAATTGGTCACGTTCAGAGCGAAGCAATCCAGGGTTTGTGCACGAACTCTGGATTGCTTCGACCATAGGTCTCGCAACGACGGAATACAAGGATTTGCCCTAAGTTGTCCACTTTTTTGGAGATGTTTACAAAACGCACAAGGGTGTACACTTTGCGTATGCCCCCGCAAAAGTCACAGGGAACTATTCCTATCAACAATCCCGATCACCTACTCCCGGAGCACACGAAATCCTCGGGTCCCCTCTTTGGTACAGCGATCATCATCGCACTCCTCCTTATCGGTGCTTTCTACTTCTGGGGAGCCGAGCTCAATCGCCGCAATGCGACCGATCAGCTCCCGCTGATTCCTGCAGGTGACGTGACGGTGCAATAAGTATTGTTAAAAGTCTGACTTTTGACAACGTACTGAAGTGAGCAAACCAAGTTCGGCTCAATTGAGCCGAACTTGGTTTGCTCACTTGTGCAGATCACTTGTGCAGAGTGGCGTATCGTTGATTTTCTGCTACACTCGCGCGATGAGCCCCGTTAGAGTTTGTCTAACGGGCGGAGCCAGAATTACGATTACGGGCAATAACAAGTAAACGAACAATACGATATGCAAACGAACTCTAACGGGATGAGTAATACCCACAATGTCAAAGTCACCCGCGACGAAAAGTCGTGGGAGGTCGAGGTCAAGGCCGAGATCAGTGCTGAGGCACTCGATTCGTACCGCACCAAGGCGCTCAATGAGCTCCAAAAGACCGCCAAAATGGATGGATTTCGCCCCGGCAAGGCACCGATCGAAGCCGTCCTCAAGCTCTACGGAGAGGATACGATCATGCGCCGTGCCGCAGAAATGGCCATCCAGCACGAACTTCCCGAAATCCTGGTCGCACAGCAGGTCCTGGTGATCGAGGCACCGCGCGTAGCTACCGACGTGCCTGTGGCGGGCAAGCCACTCTCCTTCTCGGCGACGGCTCCCATGGCGCCACGCGTGGAATTGGGCGACTACAAGGCGATCTCCCAAAAGCATCGCGAAATCACGGACGACACGAGTGTGACCGACAAAGAGCATGCTGACGCACTGGCCCATATCCGCCGTGAGCGCGCCCGTATCGACAAGATCGAGACGGGTACCGAGCCGCAGAAGGCTGCCGAAGAGATCAAGGCGATGGAAGAGAAAGATCTTCCCGAGATTGATGATGCGTTTGCACAGACGATCGGCTATGCCGATGCCGCCGCCTTCTCGGAAGCTTTGCGCGCCAATATCCAACATGAGAAAGAATTGCAGGCAGCCGAAAAGCGTCGATCACTCATCCTCGAAGAGCTCGTGAAGGTGTCCAAGATCTCCTACCCTGCCCGCTTGCGCGAATACGAGCTCGACGACATGGAAGCGCGCATCAAAGACGATCTCGCGCGCACCGGCACTGCGTACGAAGCCTATCTTACTGAGATCAAAAAGACACGCGAGGAATTGCGCGACACCTGGAAAGATGCGGCGGACACGCGCGCAAAGGTACGTCTCATCCTCTCCGAAATCGCGCGTGTCGAACATATCAACCCACCCGCAGAAGCGCTTGAGCACGAGCTGCAGCATGCGATGGAGCGCTACAAAGATGCCGATCCGAAGATTTTACGCACGCACATCGCTCACGCCATGCGCAACGAAGCGACTATCCGTTTCCTTGAAGGCAACGATGAAAAAGTCGGCCACACCGCTGCGGATCACGAGTAGGCGCAGGAAAACCGGCGATGTGCAAACACATCGCCGGTTTTTTCGTTACTCCCGCTTCGGGAGTTTGACTCCAGTGTATTTCTCGATGAGTGGCTGGCTACACCAATTGAAATTGATCACGAATTGTTCATAACCCATATCTCTACCATGGAAATAGGCGGCAAGTCTCGCTAGTTTGTCGCGTTCGACCGCCGCGTTTTCAAGGCACGCCGCCTGCGCCGCGAGAAAGGCTCCTGATTTGCCATGATTCGACCCAGACGGATCCAGGAGTAGTACAACGAGCCCCGCTATGAGCGCAGCCCATATGACATCGCTCCATCTGGGTACCAGACGACGGTACCAACGCATGACTCTCTCCCCTCGTTTGTGTTCTGGGAGAAACTCTACATCCGCATCCTTTGTGAGGCAAAGGTACTAGTTTACGAGGCCCTGTCGATCTAGATCACCGACGGTCTCTTTTTTCCCGTCAAGCCATCGTTTGAAATCGCGGTAGAGTTCCTCGACATCCGCGTCGTCGGAGAGACTTACTTCCAGGGCAGGGTTGGCGCGGATGTATTCATCAAACAGATTTGACAACGATCTACCCCACAGATCGATCGCCTCGTGGCGTCTGTCGCGCGAAGCGTGTCGGGGGTCTATATCAAAAGAAGAGGTGTCCTTGAAGTAATCATCGCGGTACAGTCGCATTGCCAAAAGCGGCTGCACTTTCTTATATGCTTCGCTGTCGAGCGTGATAAGCTCCGCCTTTCCCGGGTGTTCAGCGGAGTGTCTCGGTGCTTCAAAACTCATATGACATTACTGTACCCCCATGGAGTGATTTTATCAAAGTGCGACCTTATGTGAGCCTATTTCGTCGCACACTGAATACAATCCCCGATCTATCGCCCTTGCTCCTTATTTATCTCGCGCCTATACCTTTTTACGTTGTGCTTTCGGCAACGGCTTCACTGCACGTTTTGGTGTAAGGTAGTTGCGGCCCGTCATGACCTTTTTACCCGTTTCCTTTTCTAGCTGTGCACGCGCTGTGCCTGCTACTGCGCCGCCGCGACGCGCAGCATGCTTATTCGGCTCCATGCCCTGTGCATCATCTGTGCGCGCAATCTGTGTCGTTGCTGCCTCACCCAGCTGTGTAAACAATAGCTCAAGGTCATTCATGTGATCGCGCAAGTTTTCACGCTTCAACCCTTTCAATCTTTTGTACTGACTCGGCGTAATACCGAATGTGGCCTGCGATATTTCAGCGGTAAGAATGGCGAAATCCTGCTTTTGGGTTATGCCGCGTTTTTCCCACTCATCAGTGAGTTCCTGACGAATGGCAATGCCGCGCACGCGACGTTCTATCCACTCGTCCGAATAGCCCTTCGCGCGATACAGCGCTTTCATGCGTTTTTGGGCAAGTTCGGGATTTTCTATTTCCTGCACGCGCTCATAGCCCGTGCGGGCCAGCCAGCGCTTGAATGGCTCGGCCTTTTTGCTCGGGATGGACTGGATGAGACGGAAAATGCCCTCGGTGTTCCAAGTCATAAGCTTTTGCTTGCCACCAGGAGTATCAAAGGCGAGTGCAAGGGGGGGGTCAATTTGAACCCCCCCTTTATCTACAGGTGAAGCGTCCATAAGTTGTGCCAATTCTTCATCACGCTTACGAAGATTTTTGAGATATTGTGCGGAGTTTTCCGACTCTGTCAAAGCATATACCACATCCACAATCACAAACCACCACTCCCCACTATGAAGCTGGTGACGGATGTCTTTTCGTTGAAATACGACGAGCTTGTGTCCCTCTTCATCCATGGGTCTATGGTACTCGTATTTGATAAATGTCAAAAAGGCGCTCAAGCGTACTGTCGAGGTCGGACCTCGGTACTGTCGAGGTCAGACCTCGACAGTACAGTACGATCTATCGCCTCGGGGAGTGCGCCCCTTACGGGTATACGTTTTCTTGTCGCGAACGACGCGCTTGCGAAAGCGCGGATCCGCGAGCGCCTGTGCCGCCGCATTGAGCGGCTTGATGGACGACTGAACGTTCTTTTTCACGACCACTCCTTTCGTTTTTCGTCGAGTGCAAGACGGTCAATCTTATCACTTGCGACCTTGATGATTGCTGTGAGACGATACTCGGTCTCGGCCAAGATTTCCTTGGCGTGGGTCACTGAGTGCACATATTTAGAGCGTATGCGCATCTCCTCACGCACACGATTCATCGCGGCGCTGGCGGTTGTAATGATTGTTTCTGCTTGTTCGTCGAATGACATAGTGCTTCCCCTCACCTTCGACACATCACCCTCGTGATGTGTCGGAGAAAGGGGTCAACCGGTTTTCGGTTGACCAGGCGGGCTTTCAGCTTTCGCGGGAGTGTGCTTCTGCACAGCCGACTTGAACTTGTCGGCCCAGAAGTCGCGGACATCCCACTCCTGCTTGAGCTCCTGTGAAGGATACACCTTGCAGATGCGTCCTTTGGGAGCTGAAGCCTTGATACGCTCGCCGCACGGTTTGTGCACGGGCAGGCGCTGGCCACCGTCGACGCGCATTACCCAGCGGGCGCCGGGACGCTTGCAGACGGTGCAATGAACTTCAGTAGTATTCGTCATGCGAATCTCCTGCCTTGATGAGCTGACGAACTATTTCGCCCGCTCAATAAAAGGGGCAAGGTACAGAGACCTTGCCCGAGATTCGGGGTGTTAGCCCCGTGCGAAATCGGAGATGAGCTCCGGAGTCGCGGTGTCGAAACCAACGACGTCGAGTTGCCCCGCGTCATTGGGATCGGCTATGCTGCACTCCGTAGCGGTCATTCCGACCACGACGAGTTTCGCCGCAATACCGGTCTTTCGACGGTACTGCTCGAGCGCTTGGTGGGGATGGACATCGCCCGCCCAAGTCTCGTTGTCGGTGTAGACCTCGAAGAGGTCGACCTCCAACCCGTGCTCGAGAGCGTACAGCATCGGCTGCGCGCAGTCGGTGCCGCCGAAGTCGTGTCTGTCCACCTTTGCAATGACATCATCGAGTCGCATACGCGGCGAGATGTCGATTGGGACAAGGGTGTCGCAGAACGCCGTGAAGGCGCACTGCTTCTCGACACGAGCTGAGATGAGCGAGAGCGCAGCCGCCGCCATGCGCGGAGTTACCCCCGGCATATTGGCGATGTCGTCCGTGCCCATCGAACCGGAGACGTCGAGTGCCTTGAGCACCCTCTGTCCGGTCGGCGTCACGTTGCCAAAGGCGAGATAAAAAGCCTCATCGAGTGCGTCGGTCACTTGCGCGACCGGCTCCCACGAGAGCTTGCCTTTCACGCCGCGGCCAGATCTGTAGGTGGCAAGCGCCCCCAGGACAGCAATCGGATGCATCCGCGCTTTACGCAGGGCTTCCGCGTTGCCGAGCCGTTCGGACACGACACGAGCCGCATTGCTCAAGGGAGCAACGAGACCGTTTGCGGTCATTCGCGCGAGATTGCGCACGAGCGCCGTCATCGGCAGGTGAGGAAGCAGAGCTTCCCACACCTTCGCTTCCCCCAGGAACTGCGGCGGGATCATCTCCCACGTGAGTCCCTGGTTGGCGTCGATGACGCGGACGATCTCGTCGACCGTTTTCGCCTGCGAAGCCTCGATAAAGGCATGCACAAACGAAGGCAGATCATCGAGCACTTTCCCCTGGGTCACCCAGTGGAAGAGCGCTTGATGAGCTCCGGTCAGCGCTCTCGTATGCGCGAGGCGCAACACGTCGCGATGTGTCCACCCATTGCGCTGACGGTATTTTGTCAGCTGGTAGGCGACGCGTTCGACGTCTTGCTCGTACCATCGACCGACGGCGCGACGCAGTCCGCGACCCCAGCCGTGAAATCCCCGGACGTTCTCGAGGAACGTAAAGAGATGCGTGCCGGTGCGCGCGACACGCGGCAGCGCCTGAAGCGCCGCAGCACGAGTGGCGTCGTCGCCGAGTCCTGCAGCGATCGCGAGCGCAAAGAGCGCTGCGTCGTTTTTGGGTGCACGACCCGAATCGGAGATCTCGATGATGCGGGCGACCGCCCACACACCATCGGTTTTCACGAGCCGGACGATTACCTCCGCGTTCTCGATCGTCAGTTGACGCTCGGACGCGTAGTACGTGCCGCCCTCGCAGCCGAGGATGAGAAAGCGGTCAAACCGCTTCTTGTCGTCGATGGCGAAGACGTAGCCGCCAGCCGAGTTCTCGACCTGATCTCTTCCGAGGACAGGCTGTGACTGCGGCGTGCGGCGGATGTTGGCGTGATGCGCGTAGTGCATGAGTGCCTCCTAGGCGATGAGAGTGCCGCGCAGCAGGATTGCTGCGCGGCGCGGCCCAAAATTCACAAACTAAAGAACAAACGAACAGATGGCAGACAAGGTACTTGCCGAAGGGCAAGAGGCACCACCTGAGTCGGTGGCACCAAACATCGGACCTCCTCGAAAGGAGACCCAAATCCTCGTGATGCTTGGGGTTCTGTTGAATGCCCTCAACTTCTCCCGAAGGAAAAGCTGAGGGCTACAGTCAGATAACCCTGCGGCTTCGGCCCGCCATCTGTTCAAGTACTCCACGGACAAGTGTGCGTTGGACGGTGTTTTCCATGCTGATAACCATCCAACTTCGGCCCGTGGAATCTCGAGAGAACAACGACAAAGTCGCGGCTCTCATAGAAATGATCCGTGTCGTGGATCAGACGGATGGTAGTCATTGTCGGCGTTGACCTTACCATCTCCCGCTTGTAGCGCAGGAGAGGTCGCGAGTTATTTCCATCACCTTACCTCGCAACCAAGGACAAAGCAGATTCGGAGCGCGACCTCCAAGCTCTGTGGGCTTCCGTTTTGCGAGCACAGCTCGCAGGGTATGGAACCCTTGAGGTCCGTCAGGTTTTAACCCGTCCGGCCTCGTACTCCTTCTCCCCAAACGCCACGTGTCGTTTAGGAATATTCCCGATGATCAGTCAAGAACGGTACAGGCGGTACACGCGCCTGCCCAGGAAATCGGCATTCTCTAAGAGCCAACGAACAAAACGAAACAGAATCGTTCGCGAGCTCAGTTGAGTGGAGGAGTCATAAGCGCGGCTCCCCCAATCCCACTAGGCGCGAAGACCGGTGATATACCGATCAAGCAGTTCGTCTGCTTCGTCGCTTTGGCCGCGACGATCGAGCCAGACCGCGCGCGCAAGGACATCGTCCTGCGTCACGATCTTGCGGGGTGGCGTGAGGGGTTTGGGCCCCTCGGTCCAGTCATGGACCCCACAGATGCGCCCATCTGCGGAAAGAACGACGTTGAATGCACACATATCCAAGCTCCTTGGTTATGAGTATTCATGTGGGATCACTTGATCCCTTTGCTACAGACAAGGACGGGTTAGCCACACAAGAAGCTAAGAATAGTGCTCAAAGGCAAAGTATTTAGTTTGGTGGCCCGCTTTTTTGTCTGCAGGCAAGGAATCGCGAGCCGACCCT
>Ga0194120_10000295_pt1 | contig 92483 bp, 78 predicted proteins | sample TA2MahCa65mmetaG_FD_148642 | JGI IMG/M metagenome (GOLD analysis project Ga0194120, IMG submission 148642) | Freshwater microbial communities from Lake Tanganyika, Tanzania - TA2015019 Mahale Deep Cast 65m | ecosystem: Environmental > Aquatic > Freshwater > Lake | place: Tanzania: Lake... | reverse complement strand
GGCGGAAGAGCTCGGCTCCTTCGAGGAAGAAGGGCCGCTTCTCGGGGAGGCTGAGCTCGAATCGAGTGAGGTTGACCGTCTCCCGATCAGACTCGATAGTCGCGAAATCCGGATTCACCGTCCCCACCAGCGAGATCCCGGGGGTGAGCGCCCACCGCAAGTCCAGCCCTGCATCCCAGAACGGCTCCATGCCTTCCTGGGAGCGGGAGAGGCCGTACGCGATTCCCTCGAGGCGCCGCGGCGGGCGCGCAAGGTTGAGACCGCGGAGCTCCCCGGCCGTGGAGACCTGATACGGCTCGTTCACGGGCCCGGACCAGTGGGAGAGTTCGAACGTGCGCCGCCGACTCCTCACGAAATTCACGCGCCACGTGCGATCGCGCCCCGGCTCAAACCGCACGGACGAAAACGGAATGGCAAGTTCCGCCTCCCAGCCCTCGGGCGTCTGCCGCGCGCGCACCGTCCACGGCGCATCCCAGGATGCGTCCTGCGTGCGGCCGTCGTTCACGATGCGCAGGTCCGCCTGCGTTCCCAGCGCGTTGACGGCGAAAAAGTAGGCCGACTGGCGATCACCGTAGGTGTCGAGCAGGACGGCGAAGGCGTCGTCTTGATCCAGTGACGCGTCCCGGCGCGTGAGCTGTGCGATCACCGGCTCCGCGTCCGACGCCCGCACCGCCACGTAGAGCGTGGTGGAGTCGTAGAGCACCCGCACTTCGGTGCGGTGCTTCGATCGGGCGCCGCGCTCGGGTTGGAACTGGACGAAGTCGCCGAGGACCGGCGCCCCCTTCCACTCGTCGTCCTTCACAACCCCGTCCACGGCGGGGGCCTTGCTGGCGCGAACTGCGGGAGCCCGAACGGCAGAAGAGGCACTTTGGGGCTGGACGGGCTCGGGAAGGGCAGCGAGTGCTCCCAACGCCGCCAGGGCCGCAGTCGCGTGCCGCAGGAAGCCCGCACGGCGCAGGGACTTTCCATCCCACGTCATCGCACTCACCTCCGGAACAGGTAGCTGGCCTTCACGAAAAAGGCATCGTCCCGCCGCACGAGATCCCGGAACTTCATCGGCTCGGGCTCAGTCATGCGGGCGCCGTATCCGACGTAGAACACCGTGCCGGGCTGGGGTTGGTACATCACCAGCCAATCGGCGCGGAAGGAGTTGTCGCGGTAGGCCGCGGCCGGCACCCAGCCGGCGCCGCTGCGCCGCAGCAGCGGATATCCGGTGCGCCCTTCGTCGCGCAGATCGAGCACGGATTCCGTGAAGTACTCCCCAATCAGGCGTGCGGAGAGCGCCCGCGTCGCCTGATACTCGAGCTTCAGCCGCGGGTTGCGCAGCAGCCCCACCGTGCCGCCGCCGTGCTTGCGGTCGTACTCCTGCATCTGGTACGAGGCGCTCACCCGGAAGCGCTCGCTGGGTTTGAGGCCGACTTCGAGTTGGAAGTAGATGATGTCAGCCGAGGCCCACTCGTAGAAGTTCTCGTCCTGCCCCCAGAGGTACATCCCGCTCGCCGAGAACCAGCGGAACTGCGGCGAAGCCACGCGAATCACGTAGTCGCGGTTGGGCAAGCGCGGCGTTCCGGTGAACGGCAGCGTGTCCACGCCGCCTCCCGGGCGCGGCGCGGCGATGCGGTAGAGCGAGCCGTAGTACGCCGGGTCGTAGCCGAACGTCTCCACCAGCAACGCCAGCGTGCCGTTCCACCCGCCGCGCAGGTTGGCGTCGAGGTTGAAGTGGAGCTTCTTGTCGCGGGCGTCGCCGCGCTTCATGAACCGGTCGTAGAACCAGAGTCCGTCGATCGCGAGGTTCGGCGTCAGGCTCTCGATGCGCGATCCCTGCGGCATGAAGAACGTGTAGCGCGGCGCGATGAGCGCGTGCACCTGGCCGCCACGCGAAATGAAGCCGCTCTCCGTGCGGAAGTCGGGGTCTATGCCGTTGAGCAGGGTGGAGACACCGAAGGCGCGCCCGTTGCGCGCCAGACGCAGGTCCCACAGCGGCCCGCTGAACGTGCGCCCGCCACGCGTGGTGCGCGACCCGGCCACCTGAAGCGCCGCCGTGTAGATGCGGTCGCGCACCAGCCGCGTGTCGAAGCTCAGCACCCGGTTGCTGTTCGCGCCGTCCACGCGGTCGGTGTACAGCACCCCCGCCCGCCCCTGCGCGCCCAGGTCCCGCACGACGCGCAGAATGTTGAACACGGGGCGGTCGCGTCGCGTTGTGCTCGCCACGCGGTCGTCCACCGCCGAGAGAAACCCGATATTCGTCGCGCCGAGCTTGCCCGAGATCTTGGCCGCCGCGATCGGCTGCACCATCCGCCGCGTGTACACCAGGCCGTTCGGTGACAGGAACTGCTCCACGCCGTCGAGGAAGAACGGCCGCTTCTCGGGGAACGACAGCGCTTGCCGCGGATCGAACGAGAACTGACCGGCGTCGGCCTCCACCTGGGAGAAGTCGGGATTCACCGCGGAGTTGAGGGTCAGGTTGTTGGTGATCCCCCAGCGGATGTTCGCCCCCACCTCCGGCGCCGATGTGCGATAGGCCCACCGGCCGTCGTTGCCGGGCTCGCCATCGGCGCGGTCGGTTACCTCTGGCGTCAGGTCGAGCACGAGCCCGCGCCGCATGCCTGTGAGTCCCGCGAGCGTCCCCGACTGCGCCAGGAACGACGAGTTGGCGCGCTGGGCCGGCGTCCAGCTGTCCTCGTAGCCGGAGTGCTGCACGCGGCGCGTGATGTTGAGCCCCCACGTCTGCGACGCCGCCGACTGGAAGCGCAGCGACTTGAACGGGATCCGCACCTCGACCTCGTACCCCCACGGCGTCACCCGCCCCTTCGATTGAAAAACGAAGTCGGGGCGGAGATCCGCGCTCTCGCGCGACTGCACCGAACCCATGAAGCTCACGTTGGCGATCTGCCCGCTCTCCTTCAGCACCCCGTCAGCTTGCACGCCGAGCGGGTTGACCATGAACACCGTGGCCTGGCGCCCGTCGTTGAAGGTGCCGAGCAGCAGTTGCACGTAGTCGTCGGCGCCGATCTTGTCGCGCTCGGACAGCGTGGCCCGCACTTCGCCGTGCGGCTCGTAGGCGCGGATGCCGAAGTGCATCGCCGTCGGCGAATACCAGACGAGCACTTCGGTGCTGTCGGCGGAGGGAATGCCGTCCTTGGGCGCGAACTGCGAGAAGCCCGTGAGCACCGCGGCCGACCGCCAGACCGGCTCATCGAGCGCGCCGTCCACCGTGATCGCGGCCTCCACCCGTGGCGGGGCCACGGCGACGTCTCCGCGCCGGCCGTGATAGACGCGCGGCGGATCGTCAGGTGGCGCGATCAGGGCGACAGCGGAGACCAAGGCGGCGAGGATCGGCAACGACATCACAACTCTCCTGAAGGAACCCGCCTCAATACGGAGGCAGAGGGGGCGTGGGTGTCATAAGTTAGCTCCCATGGAAACCATCCGGAGTTCCCTCGCCCGCGTCGTGCGCGCCGGCGCCGCCTGCGCCGCGGCCACCCTGCTCTCCCTCGCGCTGCTGCTCCCCGCCGCCGTCGCCGCGCAGAAGCCGTCCAAGCGCGCCCCCGACGCCGACCTCGACGCCTACATCGCCAAGGGCCTGCAGGACTGGAAGATTCCGGGTCTCTCGATCGCCGTCATCAAGAACGACTCGGTCGTTTACGCCAAGGGCTTCGGCGTCCGCAAGCTCGGCGACGCCACGCTGGTGGACCCACAGACGCTCTTCGGCATGATGTCCACTACCAAGGCGATGACCGCGCTCGCCGTGGCGATGCTCGTGGACAGCGGCAAGGTGGCGTGGGACGATCCGGTGACCAAGCACCTGCCGTGGTTCCAGCTTTCCGACCCGTACGTCACGCGCCACGTGACGGTGCGCGACCTCCTGCGGCACAACGCCGGACTCGGCAACGCCGACCTGCTCTGGGTGCGCGGCGATCTGTCCACGCGCGACATCCTCGAGCGCACGCGCAAGCTGCCGATGGCCTACTCGATGCGCGACGGGTTCATCTACCAGAACGTGATGTACCAGGTGGCCGGCGAAGTGGTCGCTGCGGCGTCCGGAATGCCGTGGGAGCGCTTCGTGAAGACACGCATCATGGATCCGATCGGGATGACCCGCTCGCAGCCAACGCTCGCCGCCCTGCGCGCCGCCGGCGACGCGAACGTGTCGGCGGCGCACTACGAGATCGACGGTGTGACGCGCGTCATCGACGAGTCTCCGGTGGATCCGGTCCCCGCCGCCGGCTCGGCCTGGTCGTCAGCCGACGAGGTGGCCAAGTGGATGCGCTTCCTGCTCGACTCCGGACGCGTTGGCGGCCGCCGCCTCGTCTCGGAGGCCAACTATCGCGAACTCCTCAAGCCGCAGGCCTTCGTCAGCGCGGCGCAGTTCTACCCCACCGCCGAACTCACCCGCCCGCACTGGATGACCTACAGCTTGGGGTGGTTCCAGCAGGACTACCGCGGGAAGTTCGTCGCGATGCACACCGGCTCGATTGACGGGCGGACGGCGATCATTGCGCTCGTCCCCGAGGACCGGCTGGGCGTCTACATCTTCGGCAACACCGACCACGCCGAGTTCCGGCACGCGTTGATGTGGCGCGTGATTGACCGCTATACCGGCGCCCCGCCCCGCGACTGGAGCGCGGAGTTTCTCACGCTGTACGGCGACCGCAAGGCGAAGGCGGAGAAGGCGCGCGCCGAGCGCGAAGCCAAGCGAGTGGCCGGCACGTCGCCAAGCCTCGCGCTCGCCGCCTACGCGGGCACCTACGATCACCCAGTGTACGGCGACCTCAAGTTCGAGTTCGCTGACGGCTCGCTGACCGCGCGCTTCGGTCCGTCCGCCGAGCGCGCCGGGCGCCTGGAGCACTGGAACTACGACACGTTCCGCGCGCGACTCGGCGATGGCCGTGACGGCTGGACCTACTTCGCCTTCCGTCTTGATGCCGCGGGAAGCGTGGCCGCCGTCCGCTTCGACGACGCCGCGTCCCTGGAGTTCACCCGCCGTAAGTAGAGGGCCGCCGGTCCACCGTCAACCGTCTACCGTCCACCGTCCGTCCTACACGTGCCTGTCGGTATGCCGCGCCGCCGCATGGTGCGGCTTGAGCTTCTTCGGTTTCGTCGGCGCAAGGATCGTCCCGCGGCACTTCTTCGCCCCGCACCGGCAGGCGTAGTGCCGCTCGTCCTCCGCCGTCTCTGAGCCGTCGCGCTCGTACGCGTAGTCGTAGAAGAGCTCATCGCCCTGCGCGATCGGCTTGATGGCGATGATGAACACGCGGCTGCGCGTGATCACCGCTTCGCAGTTCGGATCGCACGAGTGATTGATGAACCGGGCATCGTTGCCGTTCACCGACGCGTCAATCACCGTCTGCCGCGACACGGAAAAGAGAAACGTGTGGTGGTTGGTCATCGTCGCGTCGTCGTATCGCGCGTCGGCGATCGCGTGCGAGATGCGCTGGCCGAGGTACTCGATGAGCCGCTCCCCCCTCCGGATGTCGCGCGTGGCGAACGCCCCGCGTCCGGCGATGGCGGAGCGGCGAATCCTCAAGGGTGCGACGGCGGCGGAAGGACGAGGCGGCATGAAGGGGCGGTCGAAGGATGGTGCAAGGTAACCGCCGCCAGCGGCCGCTCAAGCGGGGCGCACGGCGGATCTGGCGTCGGCGTCGCGCGGAATGCATCGTGCGATATGCCCCAGCACAGCGTGAATCCCGCCACCGGCGACGTGCTCGCCGTGATTGCCGACCATAGCGAGTCGGAATGCGAACTCCGCGTCGCTCAGGCCGCGACCACCGCCGCGACGTGGCGCGAGACGCCGCTGCGCGAGCGCACCGAGGTGCTGCGACGCGTCGCGGACCGCTTGGACGCCGAGCGCGAGGGCCTGGCCCGGCTCGCCACGCTGGAGATGGGGAAGACGGTCGAAGCGGCGCGGCAGGAGGTCGCCAAGTGCGCCCTCGCCTGCCGCTACTACGCCGACGAGGCCGCGGCCATGCTGGCGCCGGAGCGCGTCGTGCGCGACGGACGCGAGGACGGCGCGGTGCATTTCCTGCCACTCGGCGTGCTGCTGGCCATCATGCCGTGGAATTTCCCGTATTGGCAGGCGATGCGCGCCGCGGCGCCCGCCGTCGCCGCGGGGAACGTCGTCCTGCTCAAGCACGCCTCCAACGTGCCGCAGTGCGCGCTGGCCATCGAACGGCTCTTCCGCGAGGCGGGCGCGCCCGTCGGCGTCTTCGGCACTCTGCTGATCAGCGGCGCCCGCGCCGGCGCGCTAATTGACGACGCGCGCATCGCCGCTGTGACCCTCACGGGTTCGGAAGCGGCAGGACGAGATGTCGGCGCCCGCGCGGGGCGCGCCATCAAGCCGTGCGTGCTCGAGTTGGGCGGGAGCGACCCCTTCGTCGTGCTGCCCAGCGCCGACTTCGTCGCGGCGGCCGACACCGCCGCCCGCGCCCGGTGCATCAACAATGGGCAGTCGTGCATTGCCGCCAAGCGGTTCATCGTCCACACCGACGTATACGACGCCTTCGCCGAGCGATTCGTCGCGGCGATGCGCGCGCTCCGCATCGGCGACCCGTTGCGCGACGACACGGACGTCGGCCCGCTGGCCACGGCGGCGATCCGCGACGAGGTGCACGATCAGGTGGTCCGGTCGGTCGCGGCGGGGGCGCGGGTGCTCTGTGGAGGAGAAGTCCCGCCCGGCGCGGGACACTTCTATCCGCCCACGGTCCTCGCCGACGTGCCGCACAACGCTGCCGCCTCGCGCGAGGAGGTGTTCGGGCCCGTGGCGCCGCTCTTCCGCGTGGCGTCGGCCGACGAGGCGCTGGCCCTCGCCAACGACACGCCCTTCGGACTCGGCGCCGCCGTGTGGACGCGCGACGCCGCGGAGGCCGAGCGTTTCGGACGGGACATTGAGGCCGGCTCCGTCTTCATCAACGCGATGATGGCGAGCGATCCCCGGTTTCCGTTCGGCGGCGTGAAGGCGAGCGGGATCGGGCGTGAGCTCGCCCGCGAGGGGCTCCGCTCGTTCGTGAACGTGAAGACGGTGCGCGGCGCGCCGTAGCGGCGCGCTATCGCGGCTTCAGGAAAAAGCGCCGCGTCGCGTTCCACCAGCGCGTCCAGCGCGTCGCATGCCGTTCCTGGCGGGCGAGCTCGCGCGTGAGCGCGCGCCATTCGCGCTGCATCGACGCCGCGTCGCGGAATCGCTGTTCCGGATCGGCCGACAGCGCCGTGCGCAGCCAGTCGGCCAGCTCTGGCGGGAACTGCTCGAGGTCCACGTTGCCGGCGAGCTGCTGCGCGAGAATCGCGCGCGCGTCGCCGCCGCCGAACGGCAGCTTCCCGGTCAGCGCGAAGACGACGATCCCGGCCACCGCGAAGAGATCGGCCGCCACGCCCTGCGCTTCGCCGAGCAGTTGCTCGGGCGCGGCAAAGGCGGGCGTGCCCGAGGCGCCCACACGGTCGTCGCCCAGCGCGTTCGCGATGCCGAAGTCCGACAGCCGCCACCGGCGATAGCGGTCGATGAGGATGTTCTCGGGCTTGATGTCGCGGTGAATGATCCCGTTCGTGTGCGCCTGCCCAAGCCCGTCGAGCACCGCGTCCACCTGCGGCGCGATCTCGGCGATGCTGCGCGGGCCGTTGCGCGCGACGAGGTCGGCGACGGAACCCTCCTCCTGCACTTCCATCGTGTACCAGGAGACGTCGCCCTTGGCGTCCCACGCGTAGATCGGGACGATTGCCGGATGATTGAGCTGCGCCGCGAGCCGCGCCTCGCGGCGGAAGCGCGCCACGGCGTCCTCGTTCCGCGCGATGTTCGGGTGGAGCATCTTCAGCGCCACCTCGCGCTCGAGCGAGAGGTCGCGCACGCGCCAGACCGAACCGAACTGCCCCGTGCCGAGCGACGCGAGCACTTCGTAGTCGTCGCCCGTCGCCCAGCGCAGGCGGTCCTCCTCCGAGACGGCCCGGTATTCGCCTGAGCTCTGGTCAACGCCGACGAGCAGCGGCGTGCCGGTGCCGGAGATGCGCTCGATCTGGCGCAGCAGGCCGGACAGATTGAAAAACCGATCGTCCGGCGACGGGGCAAGGGCGCGATCCACCAACTCGGCGACGCTGGCCGGCACTTCCGGCCGCACAACGCGAACCGGCGGCACCTCATCACGCGGGGGCAACTCGCCCGTGAGAATGGCGAAGCAGACCGCCCCCAGCTGCCACTGATCGCTTGCCGGCGTCGGTCGCCACGCGCCCGTCAGGAGTTCATTGGGGAGCGGCACGAAGGCCGGATCCGGGCGCAGCCCGGCCGGAACGTCTTGCGCGGGAACGGCCCATTGCCAGCCGAGCAGATACAGCCGACCGGCCGGCGTGGTGTAGATGTTGTCAGGCGAAACGGCACCGTGCGTAGCGCCGGCGTCGTGCAGATAGGCGAGCGCCGAGCCCGTGGCGCGCAGGACGCGCAGCATGTACGGCACCGTCTCGGTGCCGATGCGGCGCAGGCGCGCGCCAACCGTTTCGCCCGCCACCCAGCGCCGCAGGTATCCCGGCCCGCGCGGGCTCTCGCGGTACCGCCGCCAGAAGTGGTACGTGGTCGGGATGTTTGGGTGGTTGCGATGCGCGAGTTGCCGCGCCTCCGCGAACAGCCACTTCTCGTGCGCCGGATCCGGCGCCGTCACCAGAGCGAGCGCGCGCCCGAACGCGTCCACCAACTGCATGGCGTGCCGGTGCGCGGTATAGACGCCCTCCTCGCCCCACCGCCAGCCGGGAGGAAGCTCCCACCGGTCGAGGTGCGGCGGGATGCCGGTGGAGCGTGTATGCGGCGCGATGGGAACGGCGGGGCTCATGGGAATCTGTAAATCTGTCAGGCGGCGCCGCGGCCGACCAGACGAACGGTGACGGTCGTCCCCTGATTCGGGATGCTGGCGACCTCGATGGTGCCGCCCCACCCCTCGATCAAGCGACGGCTGATGGCGAGCCCGAGTCCGCTGCCGCTGGTGCGCGTCGAGAAGTGCGGCTCGAAGATCTTCGGCAGCACGCTGGGCGGAATGCCGTGCCCGTCGTCATGCACCACCACGCGCACCGCCCCCTCGCCCTTGCCGAGCGCAATGCGCACCTGCCGCGCGCCGGAGTGCCGCGCGTTCTCGAGGATGTTGAGCAGCACCTCGCGCAGTTCAGTCTCGCGCGCCATCGCCATCAGCGCGGAGCCGCCGCCGCTGAGCTGCCACTCGACGTCACCGGCGCCGATCTGCTCCAGCCGCACCACGTCGGCGACCACGGCCGCGACATCCACCGGCTCGGGCGGCGCCTGCTCGGCGGGGATCATGCCGTAGCGGCTGAAGGCGCGGGCGATCTCATCCAGCCGGTCGATCTCGGCAAGCATGCGCGCGACGTTTTCGTCGAGCACGTCATCGAAATCCACGCGCGGATCACGCCGGGCACGACTGAGATGCTGCATGCCGAGGCGCATCGGTGTGAGCGGGTTCTTGATCTCGTGGGCCACCTGCCGCGCCATCTCGCCCCAGGCCAGCACGCGCTGAGCGCGCGCGAGTTCGCTCAGGTCATCGAGCGTGATCACGGCGCCGCGCGCGCCGCGCACGAGCCGCGTCAGCCGCACGTGCAGTTGCACGCCGCCTGGGCGCTCGATGTCGAACTCCTCCTGGTCCGCCGCGCCGGCAAGGAACCGCTGCAGCCGCTCGACGAGCGGGGCGTCGAGCACCGCATCCGCCGTGGCGCCGGGAAGCGAGCCGTCGGGGAGCAGCGCCACCGCCCGCGGGTTGATGAGCGTGATGCGTCCCTCCGCATCAACGGCCACCACGCCACTCGCCACATCGCGCAGCACCGCCGCGAGCCGACGCTCGGCCGCTTCCAGCGCATCACGGCTCGCCCCCAAGTCGGCGGCCATCCGGCGGAAGGCATCGAAGACCGGTTCGAACTCCACCGGCGGCTGACCGCCAGGCAACGGTTCGCGCGCGCCCCCCGCCACGGCAAGCGCACCGCGCCGCAGGGTGTCGATGGGGCGCGCAAACGTGCGCGCGGCGATGCCGCTGAGCCAGAACGCGGCGAGCGCGCCCAGCGCCGTGACGACCAGCACCAGCACGGCGACGTCGCGACGGCGGCGGTCGAGCGCCCGCTCGTCGCTCCGCGCCGGCGCCGAGAGCACGAGCCGCGCGCCACCTGGCTCGATGGTCAGGTAGCCGAACCGCACACGGCCGCGCCCGACGCGTTCGTCCATTCCGGCGAGCAGTTCATCGTTGTCGCCGAGCGCGCGCACCACAGCCGGGGGAAGGAGCCGGCCCACAGGCGCGAGCGCATCGATCAGCGGATCGCTGGTCCCGATGAGGAGCCCGTCCGCGAAGAGCAGCAGCGGCGTGTCGAAGCGCGCGGCCGCCTCGCTCAACTGCACGCTGTCGGACGAGGTCGCTACGCCGCGCAGGGTCTCGCGCACGAGGAGGTCGCGACTCTGCCGATCATCCGCCTGCAGGCGGCGGTAGCTCCACGCCGCAAATCCTCCCGCAGGAAGCACGAAGAACGCAAACAGGGCCAGCGAGAGTCGCAACCGGTAGCTGCGCGGCCAGCCGCGCACCTGCACCCGCAGCCAGCGAACGCCGGTGCCCTCGGCGGCGAAGAGCAGGCCCCACAGCAGCGAGACGAGCAGCACATTCAGCATCACGAGCAGCGCGCCACGCGGTACCAGCGCCTCGAGTCCGCGCAAGTCCACGCGGGCGTGCACACGCGCGGCCCCGGCGTCGCCCACGGGGACCACCCAGTCGCCATGCAACTCATTCGCGCGACGTGACCAGCGCGCCGCACGCGCCGAGACCTCACGCGCGTCGCCCACTTGCAGGCTGTACGGCGGCTCGGCGTTGGGCGACTGGCCGAGACCCACGAGCGCGATGAACGGATCCGCTGGAACCAGTCTCGTGCGCGGCGAGACCACGACCGTGGTGACATCGCCGCCGCGATGCGGCACCGCCAGCACCAGTTGGGCGAGCGGAGCCGGGATGGTCTCGCGCAGCACGGGCCGAGCCAGCCGGCGCGCCTCGGCGGCGAAATCGGCGAGTCCCTCGGTCGTTCCCGGCGCCATCGCGACGCGCAGGTCGGCCACGGGCCGTCCCAGCGAGTCCCACGCGGTCAGTTCCGCCGGGAACCCGGCGGCCCCCAGTTCACTCGCTGCATAGCGGCCGAGCAGCGCCGTGCGGTTCGTCGGCGCGGCCGCGAGCGCGAGCTCTGACGCCAACCGCTGGAGAAGCGACGCGGCATCCGGATCCACGGCGCCCAGCCCGACCACGTCAGCCTGCGCGAGTTGGACGCGCTGCCGAACCGACGCCGACCAGACGAGGGTCACGGCGCCACAGGCCGCCACGAACGCGGTGCGCAGCAGCGCGCGCCGGGCGCGGCGCGCCGTCGCGAGCGCCGCGATGGCGGCGATCCAGAGCACCGGATACCACCCGGGGAGCCGCCCCGGCGCCTCGAGCAGCATCGGCGCCATGAGCGCGGAGAGCCCGGCCAGCAACGGCGCCGGCCAGCCGGGCAGGCCCCGCCGCGCGCCCACCACCGCCTGCCCCGCGGTCACTCCCAGCAGCAGCACGGCAAACGCCGCGAGGAAGATCGAAACCTCCCACGCCAGCCACAGCGATGCCGGCGTGCCGTCAAGCGGCAGTCGGATGCCGCGCGCCAGGTCGCGAAGCAGGAACGGCGTGACGGACGCGACGACCACGAGGACGGCGCCCCACACCCACCGGGCCTGGCTCCCCGGGCGGTGGCGCAGCACGGCGAAGAGCGCCATTAGCGTGAGCGCGCTGACCGTGATCAGTGCCGCGACGTTGGCACTCAGCGGGCCCAGCGTCGGTGTGAAGTAGAGGCCCGCGTCAAACCAGCGCGAGAGGTTCGAGAACGACCCGAGCGGCAGCACCGCCACGGACGCGGTCACTGTGAGCAGCGCGACCAGCCGCGTGCGCAGGTGATGCTCACGACGCCACGCCGTCGCAATGAAGAGCAGCGCCAGCGCGGCGAGCGCCACGCCACCGCGCCAGCGCGACCGCTCCAGCGCCTCCAGCGCCACCACCTCAGGCGGGGCGACGACCGCTCGCACCGCGAGGACCGCATCGCCGTTCACGACGACGCGCCGCAGGGAATCACCGGGCGCGTCGGCCGGTGCGAACGAAAAGCCGGCGATCCCGGCCGGACGCGACGCGCGTGCGTCGAGCGCCGGCACCAGTTCATCCGCCGGAGGCTCGGCGTGCAGCACCGCGGTGGCCGCGACCGTCACCTCCCCTCGCGTCGCGGCAACGTAGAGCGCCAGATAGAAGGGCGTGGCCATCACGCCGTGCGTGGCCGGAAGCGAGTCCACGGGGACGTGCAGTCGGCCCGCCCACACCTCCGGCTGTCCGGCGCGACTCCGCAGGATCGCCCGTTCGGGATGCGACCGCACCACGCGTTCCATCGCATCCCACGCCTCCGCCCCCGAGACACCGTCGGACGCCGCGCGCTGCACCGCGTCCAGCAGGTCGGCCGCCGTCGTCTCGATGCGGCGGGCGAACGCCTCCGTGCCGCGCGCCGCCGCCTGCCGGCTCCACGTGGGCCAGTCCGATTCGCGCCGCACCCGCTCCGCGCGCGTCCAGGTGCCGTCGGCGATGAAGAGGACGGCGAGGGCCAGGAAGACCGTCTCGCGCCCCGTGCGGCGGCGACGTCCCAGCGCGGCGATGGCCACGAGCGAAGCGAACGCACACAGCCAGAGCCAGAGCGGCTGCTGCGTGCGAATCCACGCGGCCGCCGTCAGGACAATGGCGGCCGCCGACGGCATCCACGCCGACGGGGGCAGGACGGGCCCGGTTCGGCGAACCGTGGGCGGCGACGGGTCGAGGATTGTCACTCGCGGAGAAAATACCCCACAGCGGGCGCTGTGGCGACGACGCGGCACACCGCGGGACGTGCAGGGTATGCGCTGAGGGCCTATCATTAATGGTCTCTCATGCGCCACACCCTCCTTTCGCTCTCCCTTCTCGTCCTCTGGGCCCCCGCGGTACCCGCGCAGGTCACCGTCGTCGACGAGGGAAGCTTCACGATCACCCGCGCGGGCACCCGGGTCGGCCGTGAGGACTTCTCCATTCGCCACGTGCCGACGACGCCGGGCGCCTACGAGACGCTGACGCGCGGCGTGGTCGTCGCTGGCGCGCGCCGGACCACCGTGGATCTCAACGCGGATTCGCTCGGCCGGCCCGTGCGGTTCCAGTCCAGCTTCACGGACGATGGCCGGGCCGGCGAGAGCTACCGCGCGGAGATCACCGGCCGTCGCTACAGCGCGCGGGCCCGCCGGCAGGTCGGCGAGTCGGCACGGGAACTGATGCTCCCACCGGACGCGTTGATCGTCGATGACGGCGTGCTGCACCCTCTCCAGTTCGTGGTCGCCCGAGGCCCAGGTCGGGTGATGGCGGTGGTGCCAAGCCGCGGGCTGGTGGTGGGCCTTACCGTGGAGGACCTGGGCGAGGATCGCGTCTCGATCGCCCTGGTGGCAATCGAAGCGCGCCGGTATGCCGTCCGCGAGGATGCGAGTGGGACGGAGCGGCAAGTCTGGGTGGATCGCGAGGGACGGGTTCTGAAGGTCGCGATGGTATCGGACGCCCTCGTCGCGGTCCGGGATGAGGCGCCGCGGACGGTCGCGCGGTAGGCCTCGACGGGCCGCCGTGCCGGCTGCCACACCGCAGGCGCCTAAGCGGGCCGATGATCACTCGTGTCGGATTGAAACTTACTGCCCGGGGCGCCGTACGAAGCCTCGGACCTAACGATTGGATGCCTCGGACATGCGAAATCTACTGACCGCCCTGGTCGTCTCCGGAGTCGCCGCCTCGGCCGCCGCGCAGGCGGCGCCCGCGACGCTGACCCTCGACGACGCCATCGGCATCGCCAAGAAGAACAACCCGGTCTACCAGCAGCAGCTGAGCGGCCGAACGCGCGCGACGCTGGCACTCCGCTCGGCGTACGGTGCCTTCATGCCGGGGGCTGACGCGTCCTTCGGGACGGGCTATCGCCAGGGCAAGCAGGAGTTCTTCGGCGGCGTGGCCTTCGGTGCGACCTCGGACATCATCTCGAGCAACTGGGGACTCAACTTCAACGCGCGGATGTCGGCCTCCACCGTCACGGAGCTGCGGCGCGCCCGCGCCAACGTGGACGCGGCAGAGGCCGATGTCGCCGCCGCCGAAGTCGGGCTCCGCGCCGGGGTCGTGACGCAGTTCCTCTCCGCGCTGCAGAGCCAGGCCAACGCGGCGCTGCAGGACTCGCTCCTGACCAAGGTGCGGCTGGATCTCGATCTCGCCAAGGCGCGGGTGGAGGTCGGGTCGGGCACCTCACTCGACGTGAAGCGCGCCGAAGTGGCCATCGGCCAGCAGCAGGTGATCGCGCTCCGCGCGCGCAACACCGCCGAGGTGGACCAGCTCAAGCTGTTCCAGCAGTTGGGCGTGGCGCGCCCCGGCCCGGTTGAACTCGTGCCGCTGACCACCGTCACGTCGCCGTCGTTTGAGCTGAACCAGCTGCTCGACATCGCGCGCAAGAGCAACCCCACGCTGCAGGGCTTCCAGTCGCGCCAGACGGCGGCCGCGCACCTCGTGCAGTCGGCGCGGGGCGCGTACACGCCGACGGTGTCGCTGGGCGCGCAGCTCGGCGGCTACACCACGCAGTACAAGAACGCCGACTTCCTGGTGGCGCAGGCGCAGGGCCAGATGCTGTCGAGCCAGGCGAGCTGCTTCACCACCGATTCCCTTCGGCGTGGCGCCGGGCTGAGCTCGATCGGCGCCAAGTGCAACGCGATGACCTGGACCCCGGCGGCGGCGCAGGCAGTGCGCGACGCCAACAAGACGTTCCCGTTCGACTTCACATCGAGCCCGTACAACTTGGCGCTGACCGTCTCGCTCCCGCTGTTCGACAAGTTCGGGCGCGAGCAGCGACTGCAGGAAGCGCAGATCGCGCGTGACAACGCGCGCTACGACGTGCGGCGGCAGGAGCTCCAGCTCGCCGCCGACGTGACGGCCACCTGGACTTCGCTGCAGGCGGCCTATCGCACGGTCGGCCTGCAGGAGCAGAACGCGGCGGCCGCGCAGGAAGCCCTCACGCTGGCGCAGGCGCGCTACCGCGTGGGTGTCAGCTCGTTCGTCGAGCTGGTGCAGGCCCGCAATGACTACGAGCGCGCCTCCACCGACCGGATCGCCGCCATCTACGACTATCACCGTGCCTGGGCCGCGCTCGAGAACGCGGTGGGCCGTCCCCTCCGCTAAGAGAGACAGACCATGACCAAGCGTACCAAGTGGATTCTCATCGGCGTCGGCGTCGTCGCCGTAGGCGGCCTCGGCTTCCTGCAGATGCAGAAGGCCAAGAAGAAGGGCACCGAAGTCCGCATCGAGGCCGTGCAGAAGCGCGATCTCGTGGCCTCGGTCACGGCCAGCGGGCAGGTTACGCCGCGCACCAAGGTGGACCTGTCCGCCGACATCACCGGCAAGATCGTCGCCCTGAACGTCAAGATGGGCGATATGGTGACCAAGGGGCAGCTGCTGCTGCAGATCGACCCGCAGCAGTTCGAGAGCCAGGTGCAGCGCGCTGAGGCGGCGCTGGCCAACGCGCGCGCGGGGCTCGCGCAGGCGCGGGCCAACCTGACCCAGAACACCCGGACGTACGAGCGCTCCGCGGAGATCAAGAAGACCAACCCGACGCTCATCTCCGACGAACAGCTGGAGCAGCTGCGCACCACCGTCGAAGTCAATCAGGCCCTCTTCGAGGCCGCGCAGGAATCGGTGAAGCAGGCCGAGGCCTCGCTCAAGGACGCGCGGTGGCAGCTCTCGCGCACGAACATCTATGCCCCGATGTCGGGGCGCGTCACGCGGCTCAACGTCGAGAACGGCGAAACGGCCGTGCAGGGGACGTTCAACAAGGACGCGGCGACGCTGATGACCATCGCCGACATGAGCGTGCTGGAGACCAAGGTGAAGGTGGACGAGACCGACGTGTCGCGCATCTCGCTGGGGGACTCGGCCGTGGTGCAGATCGACGCGTTCCCGGACACGACCTTCATCGGGCGGGTGGCCGAGATCTCGCAGAGCTCCGTGCGCGGCGCGACGACCGCGACCGGCGATCAGGCCATCGACTACGAGGTGAAGATCCGCCTCATCAATCCGCCCACCGACACCCGCCAGGACTTCTCGGCGACCGCGAAGGTCATCACCGACACCCGCACGCAGGTGATGGCGATCCCGATCATCGCGCTGACGGTCCGGGAGAACGAGGAGCTCAAGAGCACCGACTCCGTCCCGAACGCCAAGGCGCCGGTGAAGCAGGTTGGCAAGAAGGACGTGGAAGGAGTCTTCGTGGTGGACGGGACCAACAAAGTGACCTTCCGGCCCGTTAAGGTAGGGATCGCCGGCGAGAAGTACTTCGAGGTCCTCTCCGGCGTGAAGGACGGGGAGCGCATCGTGGGGGGCACTTACCAGGCCATCCGCGAACTCAAGGACGGCACCATCGTGCGCGAAGCCAAGCAGTCGGAGCAGAAGCCCGGGGAGAAGAAGTCGTGAGCGACACCACGCACGCAGAAGCGCCGCTCAGCACCACGGCGGAACGTCAGGCGGTCACCTCGCAGGCCGGGGTGACCCCCAGCCGCGACTGGGTCATCGTGACGCGCGGCATCAAGCGCGAGTACGATATGGGCGGCGAAATCGTCCGCGCCCTGCGCGGCGTGGACGTCGCCATCCGGCGCAACGAGTACGTGGCCATCATGGGCCCGTCAGGCTCCGGCAAGTCGACGCTGATGAACATCGTCGGCTGCCTCGACACGCCCACCGACGGCGAGTACTGGCTGAACGGCACGCTGGTCTCGTCCATGAAGGACGACGAACTGGCGCGCATCCGGAACAAGGAGATCGGCTTCGTCTTCCAGACGTTCAACCTCCTGCCGCGCGCGACGGCGCTGCACAACGTCGAACTGCCGCTCGTGTACGCCGGCATGTCGGCCAAGCAGCGCCGCGAGACGGCGGCGTACGCGCTTGAGCGCGTGCAGCTGACCAGCCGCATGCACCACAAGCCGAATGAGCTGTCCGGCGGCCAGCGCCAGCGCGTGGCCATCGCGCGGGCGCTGGTGAACAACCCGTCCATCCTCCTCGCCGACGAACCCACCGGCAACCTCGACTCGACGACGTCGTCCGAGATCATGAAGGTGTTCGAGGAGCTCGCCGAGCAGGGGCAGACGGTCATCATGGTGACGCACGAGGCCGACATCGCCGCGCACGCCCGTCGCGTCGTGGCGCTGCACGACGGCCAGGTCTCGAGCGACACGCGCCGCGAGCGGTTTGTCAACGACAACTCGCATATCATCGAGGCGAAGAAGGGCTGATTGAGGACGTGGAGCCCGGATTCCGATCGAGGACGTCGACTTCGGATTCCGACTTTCGATGGCAGAGCGGCCCCCCGACGGGGCCGCTTTGCTTGCCCGGGCCGCACCAATCGCCAATCCCGTTCCTTGGTCGTGGTCCTCTATCGAAATCCTCGGTCCAAGTCCTCGATCGCCCCAGAAACTCCCCCCCGGCGCCTACCGTAAGGACTGTATGCTTTTCTTCGAGTCCATCCGCCTCGCGCTGAACACCATTCGCGCCCAGAAGCTCAAGAGCTTCTTCACGCTTCTCGGCGTCTGCATCGGCGTCATGTTCCTTATCGCCGTGGTCTCCATTGTCGAGGGGATGGGGCGGTACATGGAGCAGGATCTGATCGGCAAGTTGATCGGAGTGAATTCGTTCGAGCTGCGCCACCGCCCGAACATCAACATGGGCGACGTGGATCCTTCGGTCTGGGAGTCGTACCGTCGCCGGCCGCGCCTGTACCACGATGACGTGGCCCCGGTGGTCGAGGCGCTCCCCGCCGACACGCGCTGGGCGGTGGTCAGCGACAACAACCTCCCCGTCTCCTCGCGCTATTCCGGCGGACCGCGCAACGCCCAGATCAGCGCCATCGAAGGCGACTTCTTCGCCATCCGGAAGTTCGTCGTTGCCGAGGGGCGCGAGTTCACCCCGCAGGAACTGGAGATGGGGACGCCGGTGGTCATCATCGGCCCGGACATCGAGAAGCGCCTCTTCCCGGGGCTGAACCCGATCGGCCGCGAGCTGCGCATGGGCGGCCTCCCCTACACCGTCGTCGGCGTGCTCGAAACACAGGGAAGCGCGTTCGGCCTCTCCTTCGACAACCAGGTCTTTGCCCCGTGGCAGGCGCCGGTCCATCGCCTCCTCAACCGCGTGCCGACCATCGTCGACGCGATCATCGTGCAGGTGCCCTCGGCGTCGCAGATGACCGAGGCGCAGGAGCGCGTGCGGCAGGTGATGCGCACAAGGCACAAGCTCCGCCCCGGCCAGCCGGACAACTTCTCGCTGCAGACGTCTGAGAGCGCGCTCGAATTCTGGAACAAGCTCAAGCGCTACCTCGTGCTGGCCGGCATCGCGTTGCCCGCCATCGGGCTGGTCGTCGGCGCGATCGTGATCATGAACATCATGCTGGTGGCGGTGGCCGAGCGCACCCGCGAAATCGGCATCCGGAAGGCGCTGGGCGCGCGCCGCGTGGACATCCTGAGCCAGTTCCTGGTCGAATCGGCCACGCTCAGCACCGTCGGCGCCGCCGTCGGGATCGCGCTGGGCGTGGGGATGGCCGAGGTCATCGCCGCGCTGACCCCGCTCCCGGCCAGCGTCGCGCCTTGGTCGGTGGTGGTCGGCGTCGGCCTTGGCGCGGGCGTGGGGATCATCAGCGGCGTCTATCCGGCCAGCCGCGCCTCCCTGCTCGACCCCATTGCAGCCCTGCGCCAGGAGTAGCCGCCCATGACTTGGATCGCTGCGCGCGCCTCACAGATCCTCGAGGGGATGCGAATCGCCCTCGACGCACTGAAGGCCAATCGCGTTCGGGCCGGCCTGACCATCCTGGGCATCGCGGTCGGCGTTTTCGTCGTGGTGGTCATCTCGGCCGCCGTGCACGGCATCAACCTCAGCGTCGCGAAGGACCTCGAGTCCACGGGGCCGACCACGTTCTACGTCCAGCGCTACCCGATCACGTTCGAGGCGTGCGACGGCACGGGGGACACCTGCAAGTGGCTGTCCAACCCACCCATCCGGTTCGCCGAGATGGAGGCGCTGCAACGACTCGACGGGGCGGCGACCGTGGGCGCCGCGATGTTCTGGGGCGGGTCGGTGCGTTACCGCGACCGGTACCTGCCCTCGGCATCCATCGAGTCCTACACGGGGAATTGGTCCGAGCTCGGCGCGCCGGAGATGATGGACGGGCGCGCGTTCACCGACCAGGAGGCCCGGAGCGCGGCTCGCGTCGTGGTGCTCACGACCGTCACCCGCGATCGTCTCTTCGGCGACAGCGATCCGATCGGCAAGGAGATCATGGTGAACGGCACGCCGTTCACGGTGATCGGCGTGTACCGCGACAACGCTTCGTTTCTCTCCGGCGGCGGCGACCGCGCGAAGGTCGTGATGCCCATTCAATCGCTTGGCCGCCACTTGAACGTGCAGATCCGCGACATGGGGCTCGCCGTGAAACCGCGGGTCGGCTACCGCCCCGACGAGCTGGTCGACGACGTAACCGCTACCCTGCGCGGGATGCGGGGGCTGCGTCCGGGCCGCGAGTCGAACTTCGCGATCATCACGCAAGACAAGATCATGGACACCTACAACAAGATCTTCGGGATGTTCTTCCTGGTGATGATCGCGTTGTCGGCGGTGGGGCTGATCGTGGGCGGCGTGGGTGTGGTGGCCATCATGATGATCTCGGTCACCGAGCGGACCCGCGAGATCGGCGTGCGGAAGGCGCTGGGGGCGACGCGGGCGAACATCCTGCTGCAGTTCCTGATCGAGGCCGTGACGCTCACCGGCATTGGCGGCGCCGTCGGGCTGTTCATTGGCTGGGGCGTGGCGGTGATCGTGCGCGAGTACAGCCCCATTGCCGCCTCGGTGCCGCCGCTGGCCGTGGTGGCCGCGCTGGGCGCGAGCGCGGTGACCGGCGTGCTGTTCGGGATGCTCCCGGCGGCTCGCGCGGCGCGGCTCGATCCGGTGGATGCGCTGAGATACGAGTGAGGGATTGGCGTGGGGACAGTGACGGTGGACGGCGGACGGTGGACGGTGGATCAGGCGCGCCTGACGCATTTGCGGCGGACCCTTCCTGAGATCGATCGTCCACTGTCCACCGTCCACCGTCACTCCGAAACCCCCACCGATCTCCCCCCGTAAGGTCCCCGTGCCTCTCCTCGAAGCCGTCCGCCTGGCCCTCGACACGATTCGGGTCCAGAAGCTGAAGAGTTTCTTCACGCTTCTGGGCGTGATGATTGGCGTGATGTTCCTCATCGCCGTCATCTCCATCGTCGAGGGGATGTCCCAGTACGTGGAGAACGACTTCGCCGGCAAGATCATCGGCGTGAACACGTACAACCTGCGCCGTCGCCCGGAGTTCACGCCGAATGAGAGCGAGGACCAGTGGCGGGAGTACATGCGCCGCCCGCGGCTGACCGAAGCCGAGGTGGAACTGGTGCGCGGGACGATTCCGCCGGGCGCGCGCGCCGCCGTTGTCAACGAGAACTTCCTCTATGCCATCGGCGGGCAGGGGCGCCCGCGCCAGGTGCAGGCCGTTGCCACCGAAGCGGACTACTTCCTCATCAAGAAGTTCGGCATCACGTCGGGGCGCGCCTTCACCCAGCAAGAGGTGCAGGCCAGCGCCCGCGTCCTGGTGATCGGCACCGAGGTCGCGGCGCACTTCTTCCCCGGACTCGACCCGATCGGACGCGAGCTGCGCGTGGCGGGGACCCCGTACGAGATCATCGGCCTCATCGAGGAGCAGGGCACCGTTTTCGGCTTCTCGATGGACCGGCTGGCCGTCGCGCCGTGGACCACCCCGCTCTATCGCGCACTGCGGCCGCGGGGCGATCCCGAGACGCTGCTCATTCAGGCCCCGTCGCTGGAGCTGGTGGCGGAAGGGATCGAAGCGGCGCGCGAAGCGATGCGCAGCGTGCGCCACCTGCCGCCGGGCAAGGCCGACAACTTCGCGCTTGAGACGCAGGACTCGGCGATGGAGTTCTTCCGCGGGCTGAAGTCCAAGATGGTCGTCTTCGGCACGGCGCTGCCGGCCATCGGCCTCATCGTCGGCGCGCTGGTGATCATGAACATCATGCTCGTGGCGGTCGCCGAGCGGACGCGCGAGATCGGCATCCGGAAGGCGCTCGGCGCGACGCGCGGCAACATCCTCTCGCAGTTCCTCATCGAGGCGGCGACGCTCTCGGTGATCGGCGCGGCCATCGGCATCGGCGGCGGGATTGGACTCGCCGAGCTTGTGCAGGCGACGACGCCGCTGCCCGCGGCGGTGGCGCTCTGGTCGGTCTTCGCGGCGCTCGGGTTGGGGGCGGGCGTCGGCATCGTCGCCGGCGTCTATCCGGCAAGCCGCGCCGCCCGGCTCGACCCCATCGCCGCCCTGAGGCAGGAGTGACCCCCGATGCCCCTGCACCACACTCTGCTCCCTGATCACTGCACCGCGAGGTCGGACTAACATGCGGCTCTGGGACCAGGTCAAGATGTCGTTCGAGGGCGTCGGGATCGCCTTTGACGCGATCCGCGCGAACAAGGTGCGCGCCACGCTGACCATCTCCGGCGTGGCGGTCGGCGTGTTCGTGGTGGTGGCGATGGGGGCGACCATCCACGGCGTCCGCCAGAGCTTCCAGTCGGACCTCGAGGAGTTCGGCGCCAACACGTTCCAGGTTCGCCGCCGCGGCGTGGGCATGAGCGGCTGCGACGGCACCGACGAGAACTGCCCCGACCGCCGCAACCCCCGCATCACGATCGCAGACTGGGAGGCGTTGCGCCGCCTCCCCGAAGTCGGGACCGCGATGGCGTGGATGTTCGGCCAAGGCGACATGACGTACCGCAACCGGACGGTGCGGAACGTCGGCTTCGACGCGCAGAGCGCCGACTGGATCAAGACCGACATCGCCGATGTGTCGCCGGGACGGTCGTTCTCGGAATCCGAGCACGACGCGGCTGCGCCGGTCATCGTGATCAACGACTCGCTGAAGAGCCAGCTCTTCGGCGACAGCGACCCCATCGGGAAGCAGATCATGGTGGGCCCGCTGCAGATGACCGTGATCGGCGTGTACCAGACGAAGGCCGGCTTCCTGAAGGCCATGGACGGACGCGGCCCGGACCGCCCGCGCGCCGTGGTGCCGATGATGACGGCGTGGCGGCGCATGCCGGTCTGGCGCAGCATGCTGATCATGGTGCGCCCACGTCCCGAGGTGACGCGCGAGGAGGCGATGGACGCCGTCACCGCCACGATGCGCGCGCGCCGCGGCCTGCACCCCACGCAGCCGAACAACTTCCACCTCGTCGGCATGGAGCGGATGCTCGAGGTGTTCAACCAGCTGTTCGGCGCGATCTTCGTCGTGGGTCTGGCGCTGTCGGCCGTGGGACTCCTGGTCGGCGGCGTCGGCGTGGTGGCCATCATGATGATCTCGGTGACGGAGCGCACGCGGGAGATTGGCGTGCGCAAGGCACTCGGCGCGACGCGTGGGACGATCCTGTGGCAGTTCCTGGTGGAGGCGTCCACGCTGACGAGCCTGGGGGCGGGCTTCGGCCTCGTTATCGGCGCCGCGGTGGCCGCGGTCATCAAGGCGAACTTCCCGTCCATTCCCGCCGAGGTGCCGTTCGCCAGCGTCGTCGCGGCGCTCGTGGTGGCGATTCTCACGGGCATCGGGTTTGGGATGCTCCCGGCGATGCGGGCGGCGAAGCTGGATCCGGTGGAGGCGCTGAGGTACGAGTAGACGGTGGACAGTCGACGGTGGACGGTTGATCGAACCGGGGAGCCACCGGGCCGACCGTGAACCAGTGTCGTTCGGTACGCCCCTCGATAGTTTGTAAGGATGGGCACCCCCGCCGCTCCCCCGACCAGCCGACGCGCGCTGACGTTCATCTTCATCACGATCCTCTTGGACGTGATGGGGGCGGGGGTGATGATGCCGGTCGTCCCCTATATCGTGCGCCCGTACAGCGCCGACGCGCTGACCATCGGCATGCTGTCGGTGGCGTTCTCCGTCGCGCAGTTCTTCGCGTCGCCGCTCCTCGGCGCCGTCTCCGACCGCCACGGGCGGCGTCCCGTGCTCGTCATCAGCATGTTTGGCGCCGCGCTGGGCTATGCGCTCTTCGGCGTCGGCGGCGCGCTCTGGATGTTCTTCGTGTCGCGCATCGTCGCCGGCTTCACCGGCGGCAGCCTGACGGCGGCGCAGGCGTACATCGCGGACGTCTCCGGGCCCGAGGACCGGGCCAAGAACTTCGGCCTCGTTGGAGCGGCCTTCGGCATCGGCTTCATTGTGGGCCCGTCCGTCGGCGGCGCGCTGGCAAAGATCAGCCTGAACGCCCCGGCGTGGGTGGCCGGGGGCGTGGCGCTGACTACGGCGGTCTTCGGCTGGTTCGTGCTCCCGGAGTCGCTCGCGCCCGAGCGGCGCCGCCCGCATCCGGTGCACCTGGGCGACTTCAACCCCTTTGGCCTGCTGGCGCGGGCCCTGCAGACGCCGCGCCTGAAGGCCCTGTTCGCGAGCATCTTCCTCACGCGCTTCGCGATGATGGGGCTGCAGACCAACTTCGCCGTCTACACCCTTGACCGGTTCAAGTACTCGCCGGCGCAGAATGCCGTCGTCTTCTCGGTGCTCGGCGCCACGGCGACCTTCGTGCAGGGGTTTCTGATCCGCCGCCTGACCACGCGCTATTCGGACCGGCAACTGCTGCTGACCGGACTGGCCATCATGGTGGTCGGGATGGCATCGGTGGCCGCTGTCCCCGCGGGGTGGATGCTCTCCCCCGCCATCTGCGTGCTGGCGTTCGGCTCGGGGCTGGCCACGCCCACCATTCAGAGCCTTGTCTCGAGCGCCGGATCCGCTGAAGAGCAAGGGATGTTCTTCGGCGCCAATGGCGCGATCACGAGCCTGACGGCGATCCTCGGCCCGGCGTACGCCGGCGCCGTTTTCGATCACGTAGCGTACACGGCGCCGTACTGGACGGGCGCGGTGCTGCTCGCCGCCAGCTTCGTCGCCGTCCGCCGGGCGGTGCGGGAGTAGCCGATGCTGCGCACGACGGACGTGCTCGGCACGGCGATGGGGCAGATCGCGGGGAACAAGCTGCGCTCGTTCTTCACCCTGCTCGGCATCATCGTCTCGGTCGCATTCCTCGTGGCGGTGGTCGCGATCATCCAGGGGATGAACGCCTACGTCAAGGAGAACATCGCCGGCGCGGTGATCGGCGCGAACTCGTTTACCGTGCGGCGCACACCCCTGCAGGTCGGGTGGTTTGACGACGAGGCGTGGAACCGGGTCAAGCGCCGGCCGCGCGTCACCGCGGCAGACGTCGAGGCGGTCCGCGCGGCGCTCCCCGATGCGCAGGCTGTCGCACTCACGTCGGGATGGCCGACGCCGATGAGCGACGTGATCTGGCGCGACCAGGCGATCGGCGACGCGCTGGTCTTCGGTATCACCCCGGAATACCAGGTGGTGCAGGACTACCGGTTCGCGCAGGGGCGCGGCATCTCCGAGGTGGACGTCCTGCAGCGCCGGCCCGTCTGCGTACTCGGACATGACATCGCCAACAAGCTCTTCGGCGACATTGGGCTCGACCCGATTGGACAGTCAGTGCGCGTGGGCGGCCAGCGATGCGAGATCGTCGGCGTCGCCGCCCCCAAGGGGAAGGTGCTGGGACAGTCGTTCGACGGCTTCATCCTGCTCCCCGTCTCGTTCCACGAGACGCTGTACGGCCGGCGGCTCACGGCGTCGATCAGCGTCAAGATGTTCGACGCGGTCGACGTGGCCACCGGCATGGCCCGCGCGGAAGAAGCGATCCGCATGGCCCGCCACCTGCGTCCCGGCCAGGAAAACAACTTCTCCATCGAAACGGCCGACGCGCTCGTCGAGTTCTGGAAGAACCTCACCCGCGTGCTGTTCAGCATCATTCCGGCGATGGTCGCCATCGGCATCGTCGTCGGCGGCATCGTCATCATGAACATCATGCTGATGAGCGTCAGCGAGCGCACGCGCGAGATCGGCATCCGCAAGGCGCTCGGCGCCCGCGCGCGCGACATCGAGCGGCAGTTCCTCGCCGAGGCGATCCTGCTGTCGAGCCTTGGCGGCGTGCTGGGCGTGGTCGCCGGTTGGGTCTTCGCCTTCCTGGTCTCGGCAGTGTCGCCGCTGCCGGCGCGCATCACGGGCTGGTCCGTGGCGGTGGCCATGCTGCTCGGCGCCGGCGTGGGCATCCTGTTCGGCGTGTACCCGGCGCGCCGCGCCGCGCGGCTCGATCCCATCAACGCGATGCGGCAGGAGTAGCGCATGTTCCTCGACCGCCTCCTCCGCCACACCACGTTCGACGAGAACGTGCAGATCGCGTTCGACAACCTGCGCGCCAACAAGCTGCGCTCCGGATTGACGATGCTGGGAGTGGTCATTGGCGTGGCCACGGTGATGACGATGGCGAGCATCGTGCGGGGGGTGCGCGAGCAGATCCTGCACACCCTTGAGGTCGCCGGGCCGACCACCTTCTACGTGATGAAGGTGTTCAGCCAGCAGCCGCTGAACCCGGAAGCGCTCCCCAAGTGGGTGCGCATCCGCCCCGACCTCACCGAGGCCGAGGCGCAGGCCATCGATCGGCTGCCGCAGATCCAATACGCGGCGATCTGGGCGCAGGTGATGGGGCGGCTGGATTACCAGGGCCAGCGAACGCAGGTGACGTCGGTGTACGGCGCCGACGCCGGCTTCTCGATGGTGCAGGGTGGTCAGCTGCTCGCCGGACGGTGGTTCACGCCGGCGGAGGAGCGCGCCGGCACACCCGTAGCGGTGATTCTCGAGTCGCACGCGCGCCGGCTTTTCGGCCGGCTCGATCCGCTGGGCAAGACGTTGCTGATCGGCGGCAAGCCGGTGGAGGTGATCGGCTTGTACGAGCCGCCGGCCAACATCTTCACGCCGCCGGGCGCCGAGACGGGGGCGGTGGTGCCGTATCGGTTCGCCATCCACGCGTACAACGTGGACAAGACGAACATGCTGTTCATCTGCGTGAAGCCGCGGCCGGGCATCTCGGTAGCCGACGCGCAGGGCGCCGCGCGCGTCGAGCTGCGGGAGCGGCGGAAGCTGCGTCCGGCGGACGGCGACACGTTCGACTTCATCACGCAGGACCAGATTCTCGACACGTTCAACAGCATCACCGGCGTCTTCTTTGTGGTGATGATCGTGCTCGCGTCGGTGGCACTCCTCGTCGGCGGGATCGGCGTGATGGCCATCATGATGGTCTCGGTGACCGACCGGACCCGCGAGATTGGCGTGCGCAAGGCGCTCGGCGCCACACGCGGCGACATCCAGACCCAGTTCCTCATCGAGGCAGCCACGCTCACCGGGATGGGCGGCGTGGTCGGCATCGTCCTCGGCCTCGTCGCGGGAAGCGCGGTCACGCGGCTGCTGAACATCCAGGCCTCGCCGCCGTGGGGGCTCACCCTCATCGCGGTCGCGGTGTCGGTGGGGATCGGGCTCATCTTCGGCGTGCTCCCCGCCCGCCGCGCGGCGCGGCTCGATCCGATCGAGGCGTTGAGGTACGAGTAGCGGCAACGGCAACTGATACCACGAAGTGCGAAGGGCACGAAGGTTCACGAAGGACGACTTGGGGGAACGACGGCGCGCCACGCGGAACATTGCGTGGCGCGCTGTCGTTACCCCAGGGTTTCTTCGTGCCCCTTCGTGCCCCTTCGTGCCCTTCGTACTTCGTGGTAGAAGTTGCCGTTACAGGACTAGCTAGTCCGCAGCACTCGTGATGCGAATCGTCGCGATGTAGTCGCTCTTGGCGGTCGTCGCCGTGGAAATGGGGTACGGCTTCAGCGCCACGAGCGTTATCTGGCGTCCACGCGCGATGACGGTGGCCTTCTTCGCGTCGGCGCCAAGGGTCAGCGTCACCTGCTCGGTGGCGCCGATGGTGAAGACCGTGACCGCCTCGCCAGCCCACACGCACTGGACATTGGACGGACAACGGGAATCCGACGTGACGTCCGTGAAACGCACCCGCACGGAGTCACCCGGGATGGTGACCGCCGCTCCGATGCGAAGTTCGATGCTCTCACCGAGTGCGGGCTCGGTGCCTTGGGCGCCGCAGGCGGCGAGGGCGAGGGCGAGGATGAGGAGACGCATTAAGTGCAGATGGTGGACGGTGGACGGTGGACGGTGGACGGTTGACCTGTATTGCCAGGCTATTGGCGACAGGCGGCGTTGGGGGATGACGGCTTGGGCTTGTCCACCACGGGGCGCTTGTCGGCGTTGGCCACGGCGAGCGCCACGTCGTGCACGAGCTGCGTCACCGACGCCATGTGCGGATAGTCGATGTACTGCGACTCGTCGGTCACCTGGTGGTAGTCGGCGTGCAACCCGGTGGTGAAGAACGCCACCGGAATGCCGTAGCGCGCGTAGCTCCAGTGGTCCGAGCGGCAGTAGATGTTCTCCGGATGCCCGGGCGCGTCGAAGGTGTAGTCGAAGCTGAACGGCGACTGCCGCATCTTGTTCACCGTCTCGATCAGGTCACCGAGTTCCGTGGACAGACGGCGAGTGCCGACGAGCTGCAGGTACGTCGGCCCGCCGCCCGGCAGATCGCCCGCTGATCCACGGCCGACCATATCGAGGTTGAGTTGCGCGACGATGGAATCGCGGTCCACCGTGGGATGCTTGGTGAACCAGTTCGAGCCGACAAGGCCGACCTCCTCGCCCATGTGCCAGACGAAGAGCACCGAACGGCGCGGCTTCACTTTCGCGCCCGCCAATGCTTCGGCCACTTCCATCACGGCCACGGTGCCCGATCCGTCATCATCCGCGCCGTTGGAGATTGAGTCGGCGCGCGGACGGCGGATGACGCGGAGCGAATCCACGTTCACGCGAATCGCCGCGAGCTGCGCCGGCGTGGGCTCCTTGCCGGGAGCCAGCGTCGCTTTCAGGCGTTCGACCTGCAGGTTGAACGCGCGCAACGAGTCGTGGTCCACCGCGCCGACGGAGGTGCCCACGTGGTCGCTGTGTGCCCCGATGGCCACGTATTGGTGCCGCAGCACCGGGTCGGCGCCGTCGAGCACCGCCACGACGTTGCGACCACTGGTCGGTGTGTCCCGAAGCTCGACCTTGCCGGTGTAGCGGCCGGTCATCGTACCCCACTTGGCCGACACGAGCGGGCTACCGACCAGCGCTTCGGCCATGGCCTTCGACGCCACGATGACCGGCGGCATGACCATGGTGGGACCGCTCGTTGGCGGCGTCACCGTCTCCGGCTGCATGAAGTACCCGCGGAGCCCCGAGGGCGCGTCGTCCAACATGGGCAGCAGCACCGCCGCCGCGCTGCCGACCGGCTTGGTCAGCGCGGCCGTGAGCTGAATCTGCACGCCCTTGGACGCCATCTCGGGGGTGTACCCGAAGACGACAACGCGGCCGCGGGTCTGCTCGGCGGTGAGCTTGACCGCCGTGTCGCCGATGAGCCCGCCGAACACCACGTCGGCGCTGTCGAACGGCTTGGTTCCCCACTGGGCGAAGACCCCGTAGTCCTTCAGGTACTCGAACGTCCTGCCCCCCGCGGCCACGGGCGACGTCACCCAGGCCCGGCGAACGAGCGGAACCGCCTGGAAATACGTGCCGCTGTCCCCCATCGGCTTGAGACCGGCCTGCCGAGCCCATGCGGCGATGATCTCCGTCGCCTTGTCGTGCTGCACGGTGCCGGTGGCTCGGCCGGCGAGCGAGTCGTCGGCGTAGGCGTACAGCCGCGACATCAAATCCTCGGCGGTGATGGCCGGCTGCGTGGGCTTGGCCTGGCGTTTGATCGGCAGATGCTGGGCGGAGGCGGCGCTGACAGAGAGGGCGAGGGCCGCGGCGGCCGTGGCGAGCAAACGCATGTGGTCGTGGGCAGAAGTGAGTGGGACGCTGCAACGGCCGCCCGGCGGTTCACCGCGGCGGCTCCTCGTGAATATTACCACCGGAATCGGACCCCGGTTTCGCCCCGCCGCAGGGGACGCCTAACGCCCGCGGCCCGCCGCGCGTACTGTTGGGCGACCCCCCGGCGATCGGCGCCGGGAGCACACCATTCGGAGGAAGGATGAAGCTGATTCGGTTTCTGGCCGCTGCCGCGATCGTGCTGACGGCATCCACGACAATGGCGCAGGGCGGACCGCCGGGCGGTGGGCAGGGCGGCGCCCAGCGGGCGATGGAGATGATGATGCAGGGCATCACGCTCACCGATGCGCAGAAGGCAAAGGTGGATTCGATCGTCGCAGCGGCCCGTGAGGAGAGCATGAAGATGCGCCAGGAAGCGCAGGCTGCCGGCGGCCCGCCGACCGACGAAATGCGCGCCAAGATGATGGCCGTCACGACCAAGCGGAACGACGCCATCAAGGCCGTGCTGACTCCCGAGCAGCAGGAGCAGTTCACGAAGAACCTCGAGAACATGCCCCGCCCCGGCCAGCGCCCACCGCGCTAGCCAGCTGTGCGTCAACGCAGAGCGGGCCACGGATCCTCCGTGGCCCGCTTTCCTTTTCCCCCCTCCCCTGCACCCCACTCTGCTCCCTGTTCCCTGCACTGTGGATTGGCGTCCCCGCTTCACCGCCCTCCGTTCCGCGAGCGACGGAAAGCGCATCGTGAGCCACATCTCGAAGCGGGCCTTCGACGTCATCGCGAGCTCCCCGCTCACGCGCCCCCGCTCGCCTCGTTGAGCGCCGCGATCACCTGCACCTCCACCTGATAGCCGTAGTGCAGCGCGTTGACCGGCACCACGGCGCGCGCCGGCTTGTGGTCACCCATCAGCGCGATGTACGCCGCATTGAACCGTCCCCACAGCTCCATATCGGAGATGTAGACCGTCACCTGTAGCATCCGGTTCAGGTCGCTGCCGGCGGCCTGAAGCACGGCCCGGACGTTGGCGAAGACCTGCGCGGTCTGCTCCTCGATGGTCCCGACGCGGTGCTCCTTCTGACCGGGGACGATGGGAAGCTGACCGGCGACGTAAACGCAGCCGTCGTGCACGATGGCCTGGGAGTAGTGGCCGGCGGGGAGGGGGGCGGAGGGGGTGGTGATGGCAAGCATGTGGGGTGAGGATAGACGGTCGACGGTGGACGGTGGACGGTAGACGGTGGATGACGCGGTCTGGCTTGCAACTGTAGCTTATTACAATCACGGGACCGGTGCCGCTTGCCACATCCACCGTCCACCGTCCACCGTCCGCCGTCACTCCGCCCATCTCAGATCCATGCCCGACATACATCTCCTCGCCTTCGCCCCGCATCCCGACGACGCCGAGCTGCTCTGCGGCGGCACGCTGGCCAAGGTTGCGCGCGAGGGACGGCGCACCGCCATCGTGGACCTGACGCGCGGTGAGATGGGGACGCGGGGGTCGGTGGAGCTCCGGGCCGCCGAGGCGGCGCAGGCGGCGCAGGTGCTCGGCCTCGCGCATCGCGAGAACCTTGGCCTCCCCGACTCGGGACTGGAGAACACCCCCGCCAACCGCGTGCTGATTGCCAAGGTGATTCGACGCCTGCGCCCGCAGGTGGTCATCGCCCCCGCGCCCAAGGGACGGCACCCGGACCATCGGATCGCGGCGCAGATGATCCGCGACGGCTGTTTCCTCGCCGGCGTCCGGAAGACCGACCCGGAGAGCGAGCCGCACCGCCCGCGCAAGCTCCTGCACGCGATCGCGTATCGCGAAGACCACGTGAAGCCGACGTTCGTGGTGGACATTTCCGCCGACTTTGAGACGAAGCTCCGCGCGGTCGCCTGCTACGCGTCGCAGTTCGAGGGCGTGATCCAGGCCGGTGAGGTGTATCCCAACGGAGAACCGCTGGCCGACATCATCCGGCACCAGTCGGCGCACTACGGCTCGCTCATCCGCGTGCGGTACGGCGAGCCGTTCTGGACGCAGGAAACGATGCGCGTGGACGATGTGATGGCGCTGGAAGCTGAGAGCTTCTAGCGCAGAGAAACAACAGAGAGACAACAGAGAAACAACAGAAACGACAGAAACAACAGAAACAACAGAGAAACAACAGACGTGAAGCCGCAGGCATTCATCGACATCTCCGTGACGGTGGCGCCGGGCACTCCCGAGTGGCCGGGGGACACGCCGTTCTCGTGCGGGTGGACGTGGCGCATCAGCGACGGCGAAAGCGTGAATCTCTCAGCCATCCACACGAGCCCGCACGTGGGGACGCACGCCGACGCGCCGCTGCACGTGCGCGACGGCGCGGCGGCGAGCGATGCGCTGCCGTTGGATGCCTTCATCGGACCGGCGGTGGTGCTGGACGTCTCGAGCGCCGAGGGCGAGCTGACTCGCGACGATTTGCGGCGCGCCGGGCTGACCGAGTCGCCCCAGCGCCTGCTACTCAAGACCGGTCGCTCCATTGCCAGCGGCGCGTTTCCGGCGTCGTGGCCGGCGCTCAGCGCCGCGTGCGCCGCCTCGCTCGTCGCCGAAGGGCTGCGACTGCTGGGCGTGGACTGCCCCAGCGTGGACCTGAAGGAGTCGAAAGCGCTGGCGGTGCATCACGCCCTCTTCGATGGGGGCGCGTTCAACCTGGAGAACCTGAACCTTTCCATTCCCGCCGCCGGGGGGTACCATCTGATGGCCGCCCCGATGAAGCTCGGCGGGCTTGATGCCGCCCCGGTGCGGGCGGTGCTGCGTCACCTTTCCACGGACCAGTGATCATGACTCGTTCCACCTCCCGTATTGTGCTCCGCGCGCTCGCGGTGATCGCCGCGGCGGGCGTCGTCACGGCCGCCGCGCGTTCGAGCGCGGGCCACGAGCCGCCGCAGGGCGGCGCCGTCATCCAGATCCGCGACTTCGAGAAGGCCTCCATCGTCGAGATCGTCGCGTGGAACGCGACGGAGCCGCAGTTTGGCCTGCGGACCTTCGTCAAGCGCAACGGCTCGCCGGACCGGTATCATCGGCTCTGGGTGACCAGCGGCTATCCCGCGATCACCGACGTCGCGAAGGCGCAGGGACTGAACCGTCCCCTCCCCGTGAGCAGCCAGCGCGACGACCAGAACTGCCTCAACAACCGTTGCGCCCCGACGTCGACGGTCGGCGCGCGCGTCCCTGACGACGCGCTGCGGAAGGCGACGGAGAACGTCGAGGTGAAGTTCTTCACCAACAGCGGCGCCGAGATCATGTTCACGGCCCGCCGCCCGCTGGTGAGCGCGTATCTCGCCGCGGTGGACTCCGTGATTGGGGCGTTGAAGAAGTAGCCTCGCCGCCCGTCGCCGTTCGCAGCGCCCGGTGATGAACCGGGCGCTGTCGCGTGTCAGGCGGGCAAGGGCCGCGGCCACGAGAGAGGCACCCCGTCGTCGCGCAGTTCGCGCTGGAACTCCGCGAGCAGCGCCGCGTCTTGCCGCACGACGCGAGGTCGCGCCCGGCGCGCGACGCAGAACGCGGCGAGCGCGCCAGCACTCTCCCCGACGTTCCATTCGATGGGATGCAGGCGATAGCACCCGTTGGTCAAGTGAGTGACGCCGAGGTTCTTGCACGCGGGGAGCAGGTTCTCAACGCGCCTGGGGATGAGCGATCCCAGGGGGATCTGGAACGGCAGCGTGGCGCCGTACCGCCCGCGATCGCCGCGCGTGGTCACGTGCAGGTCCATGCTGTAGTGCCCGATGCCCACGCTGTCGGCGAACGGCGCCGCCGTCACCTCGTCGCGGCCCAGCCCCGTCTCGCGCAGGCGCGCCTCCTCGGTGACGTGCTGCTCGAGCACCGTGAACTCGGCGAGCAGACGGCGGCTCTCGCGGATGTAGGGGTACATGGCGAGACCGTCCGCGGTGCCGACGATGTCTGGTCGGAGGCGCAGGCCGGGCCAGCCAGCGCCGCCGTCCGGGCGTGGCGCTTCCGTCTGCAACCAGTGGAGCAGCGCGAGGCTGAGCGCCTTGGCGCGCGCGACGTGCCGCGCCGCATCCGCCGCCGATACGTCGAGCAGCGACCCGAACGAATAGTCGTTCTGCGCCCAGTTGATGATCGAGATGTCGCCAGGATAGGTGCCCGGCGTGAACAGGTCGCGGTCGAGGATGCGGCGGTAGGTCCACAGCCCCGTGCGCTTCACCGGGTCGAACCCGAGGCGCTTCGAGTCGGCGTCGTCGAAGCTGACCAGCCGGTGCCGCGTGCCATCGGCGGCGGTCATCATCACGTTGCGCCACGACGCGTACTCCGCGGGGCGCGCGATGACGTGGTCCTCGCCGGGCAGGTACTCCACGGCGAAGCAGGCGGTGAACCCCTGCACGTTGTCCGGCTCCGCGACCGCCTTGGCGTGGGGCTCCCCGGTTTGCGCCTGCGACTCCGCGCCCGTGACGTACTCGGTGCCGGTGAGCGGAAACAGGTCGCCCAGCTCGGTGGCGTCAAGGAAGAAGGGCGCCTGCAGCGTCACCTCTTCGCCGGAGTCCGCATCGCGCACGTGGACCGCCCGCACCCGGTCACCATCCACCTCGGCGCGCACAGCGCGGTGCCGCAGCAGAAGGGACACCTGCCCGTTCGCGACGAACGGCGCGAGCATTTCGTGCAGCACCGCGAGTGCGACGCGCGGTTCGCAGCAGAGGCGCGACACCCAGCCGTTGCCGGGGTTCAGCCGCGCGTTCGCCCGCGCGCGCTCCGTCAGTGGCCGTCGCGCGCGATACGAGGCACGGATCCCCTCACGGAGCGCGAGGTAGCTGCGCGTGCCACCGATGGTCTCAATCCAGCGATTCTCGTCCGGCGGCACCGCCTGCGCGGTGATCTGTCCGCCGATCCACGAGCTCTCCTCAGTGAGGACCACGCGACGGCCGCGGCGGGCAGCGGCGAGCGCGGCGGCACAGCCGCCCAGGCCACCGCCGATGATGACGAGGTCGGCGCTCCGTTCACGTCCGCCGCGTTGCGCCGACTCGCGACCGAGGGCGACGCCCCTCGGGAGGCGGCACGCGCCCAGCAGCAACGGCGTGGCCGCCGCCGCGCGGCGCAGGAGGTCACGGCGGTTTCCCAAGCTCCGCGACCTCTAACGCGCGAGGAACCGCTCAAGCTCGCCGCGCGCCTCGAGCAATCGGCGCACTTCCTGCGCCACGTCGCCGGCGAGCCCCACCTGCGTGGTCACGCCGTCCACCGATACCGCGCCGGCGTGCAGGCGCAGGAGGTCGAGCCGCATCCGCTCAAGCGTCGAGACGACCTCACGGTGGCGGTCGCGGAGCTCATCGCGCATGCGCCGCACCGTGGCGTACTCGTCGCCGGTCGCGGACTCGCCCGCGTCGGCCAAGGCGTCCTGCAACCGCTGGTGGTGTCCGCGGAGCGTCTCCGCATCGCGCTGCAGCGAGTCGACGATTCCCGGCACGTCGCCGAGGCGCTTGCGCGTGTCGCGCGGCAGCGAGGAGAAGAGCTCGTTGGCGGCAAGTCCGATGGCAAGCTCCGTAGCGCGGTGCGTGGTCGCCGCGCCGTTTTGGGGTCGGCCGCCCAACCGGCGCGCAACGGCAAACACCGCGCGGCCGAGCCGCCCGAGCCACACCTTGGCCCAACCCTGCACCGCAGCGTACGGGCGACGATTGCGGAGCATCGAACGCACGACCAGGCCGCCAACCACGCCGAACATCAGCAGCGGCGTGCCGAGCATCGCCATGCGGCCGGAGTCGAAGAAGACCTGGAGCACATTCAGTGTGATTGCCAACGCGCCGCTCACCAGCGCCACACCCGTCGCCGCCGCCTCAAGGCCGAGTCGCTCCTGTAGCCCCGCGGCGTGGAACTCCTCGCGTAGCTGCTGGATCTCGTGATCGAACGCCAGCCGGAGGTCGGGCAACTCGAAGCCGCGCCGTAACAGCTTGCGCGCGGCCGACACCATAGCAACCAGCGGCGCGATGAGTACCCCCGCTCCGACCAGCGCGACGGCCCAGAGGCCGGCAGTCATCCCGATCGCGACGAGCGCCGTCAGGCCGATGTACCCGACCACGAGGACGCCCGCCGTGCTGAGTATGCGCCCGTCGCGCTTCACGAACGCGCGCAGTGCCGCCGGAATCTCTCGCCGCTCCTCGACCACCGCGCCAAGCTGCTCGGCCAGCGCGAGCGCGCTCTGTGGCCGTCCGGCCGGCTCCTTCACCAGGCACTTCTCAATGAGGTGCGCCAGCCCGCGCGGGATGCTCGTCCCCGGAACCGTGAGGGCAGGCGTGGGGGCGGCCACCTGCTTGGCCAGCACGTCCACCGCGCCGGCGCCCGTGAATGGCGGACGGCCCGTGCACACAAAGAAGGCGGTCGCGCCGAGTTCGTAGATGTCGGAGCGGGCATCCGCCGCGTGGCCCAGTGCCTGCTCAGGGCTCATGTACTCCGGCGTTCCCGCCACCGCCCCCGCGTCCTCCGTGCCGGCGGCGGCCGCGATGCCGAAATCGGTGACCAACGCCCGCCCCGTGCCGCGCTCGAGCAGGATGTTCTCGGGCTTCACGTCGCGGTGGACGACGCCCTGGGCGTGGGCGTGCCCCAGCGCCCACGCGACCTCCCGCAGGACCTTCGTGGCTTCGGCGGCGGCCATCGGGCCGCGGGTCCGCACGCGCTCGGCGAGGGTCTCGCCGTCCACATACGCCATCACGTAGAAGACAAACTGCGCCGCTTCGTCCACGGCGTGGATCGGCACGATATTCGGGTGCGACAGCTTGGCGGCGAGGCGCGCCTCGCGCAGGAACCGATCGCGAACGTCCCCGTCGAGGCCGCGCTCCGGCGGCAGCACCTTGATGGCGACGTGCCGATCCAGTTGCACGTCGCGCGCGAGGTAGACAATGCCCATGCCGCCGCGCCCCAACTCGCGGTCCAGCGAGTAGCGCCCAGCCACGGCCAGCTGAAACTCGACGAACAGCGGATCGACGCGCGAGGTGGGCGGCATGCGAGGTATTCTCACACCATGGGCGCGAATTGACCAGCCAGCGGGTATCGCGCAGGTTAGGCCTATGACCACCCACACCCACTACCTCTGGTTCCACACCAAGCGCGCGCAGGAGATCATCGACATCACCGACGAGGTCGCCGAGCAGGTGCAGCAGAGCGGCATTCGCGAGGGATTCGTGCTCGTCTCCGCGATGCACATCTCCGCGTCAGTGTTCGTCAACGATCACGAGTCGGGGCTCTGGCACGATATCCTGCACTGGCTCGAGCACACCATCGCGCCGTGGGACCCGCCGCGCTACCGCCACAACGACACCGGCGAAGAGAACGCCGCGGCCCACCTGCGGTCGCTGACCATCGGACACGAGGTGATCGTCCCGATCACCGCCGGGCGCCTCGACCTCGGCCCCTGGCAGCGCGTCTTCTACGGCGAGTGGGACGGCCAGCGGAAGAAGCGTGTGATCATCAAGGTGATGGGGGAGGCGTAGCGTCGCTCGCCTCGCCGCCGGACGTCACGCGCCGCGCGATGTCATCCATCTGCGCCAGCCGCGTGCGTGCCCAGCCGTAGACGCGGCGCGCGCCGAACGCGAGCATAGCCGTACCGCCGCCCACGAGCGGAAGCAGCGGCTCCAGCAGTCCGCTCGCGCGCTCTGGTCCAGCGACAAGCGCAACCGCCGCAAGGGCCGCGCTGGCGCTGAGCATCAGGACCCCGGTCGAGAGCATGGCCCGTGCCGCCGCGTTGACCGTGCGCATGCGCAGGCGGTCGCCCTCCGCGGTCGGTTCGATGAGAATCTGCAGGTTGCCGTTGGTCCATTCGCGCAGCGAGCCGTCCACGCGATGGCGCCCGCGCGCGTCGAAGGTCTCGCGCAGGAGCACCACGAGCCGTTCCCACTCTTCGTCCGAAACGCGCCGTCCCAGCGGCACCGTGCGCCCGACGCCGACGGTGAGCCCGAGCAGCTTGGCGCGAAACCGCGGCTCCTGTCGCTCAAGCGAGCGCGCCGCGTCGGCCAGCGCGTCGGGGGCAAGGCCGACCTGCCGCCCAATGTCCTGCACTTCGGCGAGCGTCAGGCCCGAGGAGGGCGAGAGCGCGTCCGCAGCGGACTGTGGCACCTCGGCCGCTCGACGGAAGATCTCCGCCACTTCCTCGTCGTTGAATCGGCGTTCGCTCATCGTGCACCGCAATGTACGGCGCCCTCACACCGCGCTCCAGCCCGGCGACCCAGTTGCCCCGCTTCGCCTCGCCGTGCACCTTCCCTTTCCTCTTCTCCCTCGCCCTATGTCCGACGCGTCTACCCCCGAAGCATCCGTTCCCCTCACGTCGTATCGCGAGTATCCCGCTGACGAGATGCTCCGCCGCGCGCGCGACTTCAATGCGGAATTGCAGCGACGGCGGACCGTCCGCCAGTTCAGCGACCGTCCGGTGGCGCAGGAAGTCATTGAGCAGTGCCTGCTGGCCGCGGGTTCAGCGCCCAGCGGCGCGCATCAGCAACCGTGGCACTTCGTGGCCATCAGCGACCCTGAACTCAAGCGGAGGATCCGCGGCGCCGCCGAGGACGCGGAGACTGAGTTCTACGCGACCGCGCCCGAGGAATGGCTCAGTGCGCTCGCGCCGCTCGGCACGGATGAGCACAAGCCCTATCTCGAGACGGCGCCGTACCTGATCGCGGTCTTCGCCGCGCGCTACGGCGTGGACGCCGATGGCGCGCGGCACACGCACTACTATGTGCAGGAGTCCGTAGGCATCGCGTGCGGATTCCTGATCGCCGCGCTGCATCACGCCGGCCTGGCGACGCTCACGCACACCCCCAACCCGATGGGTTTCTTGAGTCAGGTGCTCGGCCGCCCGAAGAACGAGCGACCCGTGATGCTCATTGTCGCGGGATACCCAGCGCCGGATGCCCGCGTGCCCGACCTCACCCGCAAGCCGCTCTCGTCCATCGCCACCTTCAAGTGACCATGCCAACTCCCGAGAAGTTGCTCTCCCTCGCCGGCCACTGGGTTGGCGAAAGCGCGCTCTGGCTCCATCCCGGCGCCGAGGCGCGCCGTTCGAGCGCCCGCGCACACATCACGGCCGAGGCGGAGGGACAGGCGCTTTGCGTGCGTTACGCGTGGGCGGACGGCGATGCCCCGCAGTCAGGCCTCCTGCTGCTCGTCGGCGACGCCGCCACCGACGCGGTGACCGCGGCGTGGACGGACTCATGGCACTACGCCCGCCAGCTGATGCACTGCGTCGGCACGTCAACGGGGGACAGCACCTCAGTGCGCGGCTCCTACGCCGCGCCGCCCGGCCCAGACTGGGGGTGGCGACTCGCGCTCGAGGCGGTCGCCGACGGCACCTGCGTCCTGCGGATGTTCAACATCACGCCGGACGGTGAGGAGGCGCTCGCCGTCGAGATGCCGCTGTCGCGGGCACCGTAGCGCAAGCCAGAGATCTCTCACACGCCCTCCCAGCAGCGGATCGCGTCACCCGCCGCGCTATAATTCGGGATGCCCGCTCCCCCTATCTACCTCGACCACGCCGCCACCACGCCGGTGCGTCCCGAGGTCCTTGAGGCGATGCTGCCGTACTTCGATGCGAAGTTCGGCAACGCGTCGAGCGCGCACCGGTGGGGGCGCGAGGCGCGCGCGGCTACCGACGCCGCGCGGGAGCGGATCGCTGCTTGCCTCGGCGCCCAGCCCGACGAGATCTGCCTGACCTCCGGCGGCACCGAGGCCGACAACCTCGCCGTCCTCGGCGGCTGGCGTGTGCAACAGGGGAACGGGCGTCCCGGCATCGTCAGCACACCCATTGAGCACAAGGCCGTGCTCGAGGCAGTGCACCAGGCGGCTCGCGAGGGCGGCGACGAACGCCTCCTCGCCATCGACCCAACCGGACTCGTCAATCTCGACGCAGCGCGCGCGCACATTCGCCAAGACGTCGCGCTGGTCAGCGTGATGTGGGTCAACAACGAGACAGGCGTCATCCAGCCCGTGGCCGAACTTGCCGAGATGGCCAAGGCGGCGGGAGCGATCTTCCACACCGACGCCGTGCAGGCGTTCGGCAAGCTGGACGTGGACGTGCGATCGCTCCCTTGCGACTTCCTCTCCGTCAGCGGCCACAAGTTCGGCGCGCCGAAGAGCATCGGCGCGGTCTACGTGCGCCGCGGGACAGCGCTCGCCCCGCTCTTCTTCGGCGGCTCGCAGGATCGCGGCCGCCGACCGGGCACCGAGAACACGCCAATGGCCGTCGCGCTCGCCACCGCAATGGAACTCGCGCTCAGCGAGCGTGATGTCGAGGTGGCACGCCTTCGTTCCTTGCGCGACCGACTCGAGGCGGGCCTGCGCGCGGCCCAGCCCGATCTCGTCGTGCATGGCCACGTCGCGCCGCGCGTGCCGCACATCCTGCACTGCTCGGTCCCCGGGACAGATAGCGAATCCCTGCTGATGTCGCTCGACCTCAAGGGCGTGGCGGCCTCGAGCGGCTCCGCCTGCCAGAGCGGGAGCGTCACGCCGTCGCATGTCCTCACCGCGATGGGCCTGCCCGCCGACGTCGGCGCCTCGGCGGTGCGCTTCAGCGTCGGCAAGCTGACAGCGGCAGAACAGATCGACCGCGTGATCGCGCTCTTTCCGGACGTGGTGAGGGGGGCGAGGGCGATGGCGGGGAAGTTCTAGCGTGACAGCGAGTGACGGTGGGCGGTGGACGGTGGACGCCGGATGACGGCGAAACCGCGTGTCCTAGTCGCCATGTCGGGCGGGGTGGATAGCTCCGTCGCCGCGGCCCTGCTCGTGCGCCAGGGGTATGACGTCGTTGGCGTGACGATGAAGCTGTTCGAGGACGGCGCCGCGCTTCCCGACCGCCCGTGCTGTTCGCTCGACGCCACGAGCGACGCGCGACGCGTCGCCGAGCAACTCGGCATCCCGCACTACGTGCTGAACATGGTGGACCACTTCGGGCGCGACGTCATCGCCGACTTCGTGGCCGAGTACGCGCGCGGACGCACGCCGATTCCCTGTGTGCGCTGCAACACCTTCACGAAGTTCAGCGATCTCGTCGCCAAGGCCGACGGCATAGGCGCCGCGTTCGTGGCGACGGGGCATTACGCCCGCGCCCTCGGCGGCGAGTTGCACCGAGGCGCCGACGACAACAAGGACCAGACCTACTTCCTCTGGGGTATTCGCCGCGACGTGGTGAAGCGGCTGCTCCTCCCCGTCGGTGAGATGACCAAGGACGAGACCCGCGCGCTCGCCCGAGAGCTGCGGTTGCCGCGTGTCGCCGACAAGCCGGAGAGCCAGGAGATCTGCTTTGTCCCCGACGGCGACTACGTGCAGATCCTGCGTCGTGAGCTGGGCGAAGAAGCGCCGTCACTCTCGCGCGGCAACATCGTCACCGCCAACGGAGACGTGGTTGGCGAGCACGACGGTTTCGCGCGCTACACCATCGGCCAGCGGCGCGGTCTCCCCGGCGGTTCGGCCGATCCCCTCTACGTCGTCGCGCTGCGTCCCGAAACGCGCGAGGTGGTCGTCGGGCCGCGCGACGCGCTGCTCGGCAGCCAGTTGTCCGCGAGCGAAGTGAACTGGCTCGTAGACACGCCCCCGAGGGTCGGCGACACCGTGCAGGTGCGGGTGCGGCACCGCGCGCCGCTGGCGAATGCCAAGGTTGAGGCGGTCACGGCGCGTGCGGTGCGCGTGGCGTTCGAGACCCCGGTCTCGGCGATCTCACCGGGGCAGAGCGCGGTGCTCTACGACGGGCCGCGGGTGCTCGGCGGCGGCTTCATCGACTGAGCGTCACTCGCGCGCCGCACTCCGTCGCTCAAACCACTGGACCAACAGCCGGGCCAGCCAGCACGGCACGGCCAGCAGCATCATGCCCAACGGCCAGAGATTCGCCGCAGTGACGTCGAACAGCCACTGCCAGGACAGCGACGCCACCATCATGACGAGGGGCGCGACCGGGACATAGTAGAGCCAGCGAAACAGCCCGCGCGCCCGGCGCCCCCGGCGCCACGCGGCGCCGAGCAGCAAGGCGTTCATCCCGAGGAAGAACGCCAAGTTGAAGAGGTGCTCCACCAGTCCTGGCGCACGCTGCACGACGCCTCCCGAAGCAAACGCGAACGAAGCCGCGCGAGCTAGTATTTCAACCCCGCTCGTTCCGCAAACTCCTCGAACGCCCGCCGAGCCACGTGACTGAGTTCCGTGGGCGGGTTCACGCGCACTTCGACCAGCAGGTCGCCGCGTTTGCCGTCCTTCTCGATCCCTTGCCCGCGCACGCGGAACCGCTTGCACGACGGTGTGCCCGGCGGAATGGCAATCGTCACCCGCTTCTCGTCGAGCGTCATCACGCTGACCTTCGACCCGAGCGTTGCCTCGGCGATGTTCACCGCCTTGTGGACGATCACGTCGAGTCCGTCGCGCTGGTAGTCCTTGTCGGGCAGCACCTTGAACGTGATCACGAGGTCGCCGGCGGGCCCGCCGCGAACGCCGCGCCCTCCCTGTCCCTTCAGCCGGATCTTCGCATCGCTGTCCGTGCCGGGCGGCACCGTGATCACCACCTTCTTGCGATCACGCTTCTCCCCCTGCCCCGCGCACGTGGCGCACTTCTCGCTCGCCACCGTCCCTTTACCGATGCACATCGGGCACGGGCGGTTCACGGCGAAGCCGCCCTGCCCGAACGAGATCGATCCGCGACCGCCGCATTCCGGACACGAGGAGACCTTTGCGCCCTTCGCCGCGCCACTCCCGCTGCAGGCGGAGCACTCCTCGTTGACCTCCAGTTCGACCGGCACCTTGCCGCCGGCCGCGGCCACGCGGAACGGAATCTCGAGCGTCGTCTCGATGCTCTGCCCCTTCTCCGGCTCCGTCGCCTTGCGCTGCTGCGATCCGCCGCCAAACATCGAGCTGAACAGGTCGCCCAGTCCGCCGAAGCCGCCGACATCGAAGTCCTCGAACTTCGGCGGCGTGCCCGCGCCGGGCCGCGCCCCAGGACGCGCACCGGCGCCGCGGAATCCACCGGTTGCCCCGCCGCCCGGACGGCGCACGAAATCGCCGAACGCGCCGAGGCGCCGCATCTCGTCATACTGCTGGCGCTTCTTCGCGTCGCCCAGGACGTTGTACGCCTCGGAGATCTCCTTGAAGCGCTCCGCCGACCGAGCGTCCCCCTTGTTCGCATCGGGGTGATGCTGCTTGGCCAGACGGCGGTACGCCTTCTTGATCTCGTCGGCCGTCGCCTTTTCGGAGACGCCGAGCGTGGCGTAGAAGTCCTTGCTGTGCGCCATCAGCGGCTCAGCCGTTCCACTGCTTCACGACCACGCGCGCGGGGCGCAGCAACTGGCCGTTGAGGGTGTAGCCGACCTGATAGACCTGCGCGACCGTCTCATCTTCTTCCGCGGCTGCCGCGGGGACCGCGGTCAGCGCCTCGTGCACGGCGGGATCGAACCGCTCCCCCACCGGGTTCACGACGGTGAGCCCGTGCCCGGCGAGCGACTTCAGCACCTTCTTCTCGACCAGCAGGATGCCCTCGGCGATGGCCTGCGCCGGCGTGGTCGACGGGTCGAAGTGCGCCACGCGACCGAGGTCGTCGAGCGAGTCGAGGAGATCGGTGATGAGCGTCCCCATACCGCGCTGCTCCGCCTCCAACCGCTCGCGCGCGCTGCGCCGCCGGAAGTTCTCGAACTCCGCGAACAGCCGAACGTACTTGTCCTTCTGCTCGGCGAGCAGCCGCTCGGCCCGCTGCAGCGCGGCCGTCGCCTCGTCGATGGGCAAGTCGCCGTTCGTCGCCGAAGGCGCGTCCTCGACCGCTTCGGCCGCCGCTTCCGCGTTGGAATCGGGGACCGGAAGCTCTCGCTCGACGTCTGAGGTGCTGGTGGGGTCGGTCATGGGAGTCAATTTCACGGGTTGCCGACCTGTCGTGCAACCAGCGTTCCAGAGTTTTACTGTCGAAAAGGCGGGTACGTGGCCCTACGGCGCAGGCCGGCCGGTCGTTTCGCCCTACGCCGTGCCGTTCAGCACCCGTCGCACGAGACTCAGCGCCGACTGGGCGCTGCGCTGCCGCACTTCCTGCCGGTCGCCGATCATAATGGCGCGGAAGCTCTTCACGACCCCGTCCACGTCGGCGGCAATGCAGACCGTCCCCACGGGCTTCTCCGGCGTGCCGCCATCGGGGCCGGCGATCCCGGTGATGGACACGCCGACCTCGGCGCCCAGGGCCCGCCGCGCCCCGGCGGCCATCTCGCGCGCCGTCTCCTCGCTCACGGCGCCATGCGCCGCAAGCGTCTCCGGTCGCACCCCGAGGGCGGCCACCTTCACGTCGTTGTGGTACGCGATGATGCCGCCGAGCAGCACGTCACTCGACCCCGGGATGGCGGTCAGGCGCGCGCCGAGCATTCCACCCGTGCAGCTCTCCGCGACGGCAATGCGCTTGCCTGCGCCGCGCAGCGCGGCGAGCACTGCGGCGGCAAGGTCGGTGTTGCCGTCGCCGTACGCGTACGCGCCGGCGGCCGGACGCAGACGGTCGGCCACGCGCGCCAGCCGCGTCACCGCGTCCTCGTCCGACGTGCCGCGCGATGTGAGGCGCAGGTCTACCCCTTCCCAGCCCGGCAGGTAAGCCAGCGCGAGCCCCTCGAGGTCGAGCCCCGCGACGTTGCGAATGCGATCGGAGAGCGCGGACTCGGCGATGCCAGTCGTCCGAATGGTGTGCGAACGCACCACCGTCGGCTCCCCGACCCGTCGCGCGAGGATGCGCGGCAGCAGCGCTTCGGTGAACATCCCGCGCATCTCGCGCGGTACGCCCGGCAGCATCGCGACCCACCGTCCGCGGTCGTCCTCCAGCCAGATGCCCGGCGCCGTGCCGTGATTGTTGGCGAGGATGCCGGCCCCCTCGGGAATCTGCGCCTGCTGCAGGTTGCTCCTCGGAATCTCCCCGGTGCGCCCCAGCGACTTCCACCGCTGGTGGAGCGATTCCACGACGTCGGGATCCTCGCGCATCGCGCGTCCGAACAACTGGGCGATGGCGGGCTTCGTCAGGTCGTCGCTGGTCGGACCCAAGCCGCCGGTCGTGATCACCGCGCCGGTGCGCTCCAGCGCGCCGCGCACGCCGTCCGCGATCTCGCCCGCGCCGTCCCCCACCGACGTGCGCCGCGCGATAGTGATGCCGTGCTGGGCCAGTTCGCGCGCGAGCCACGCGCCGTTGGTGTCGATGGTGAACCCGAGCAGCAGCTCATCGCCGATTGTCACGAGTTCAATGTGCATCATCCCGTCCACCGTCCACCGTCCACCGTCTACCTGAGCACACTCCAATACCGCCTCACATAGACCACAAAACTCCACACCGTCAGCACAACAGCGATGGCCATCGAGATCGCTCCCACCGACCCGACAAAGAGCGCCACCTGATCCCACGCCCGATCCGTGAAGCCGTGCTCGAGCAGCCACGTGCTCAGCCCAAACCAGAAGTAGGCCGCACCCACCCAGATGAACTGGAACGTCGCCTTGGCCTTGCCCGGCCCGATGGCCGCGATCACCACACCCCTGGCGTTCGCGGCCTGGCGGAACCAGGTCATCGCCGCCTCGCGCCCGAGCACGATGAACAGCACCCACCACGGGAAGGGGACCGTCACACCCGCCCAGGTGACGAACGGATAGCTGGAGACCTCGGCCGCCTTGGGCAGGAGGCGCACGAGCCACTCGCCGCTCGGGGCCTGCAGCAGGTACATCGGGATGAACGTCGCCAGCAGGAAGATCTTGTCGGCGAGCGGATCCAGCAGCCGGCCGAGGTCGGTGATCTCGCCGCGCGAGCGCGCCAGTTTGCCGTCGTAGTGGTCGGAGATCGCGACCACGAGGAAGAGCACGAAGGCCAGCCCGCGCAGTGTGGCCGAGTGCACGAACGGCAGCCACGCGACCAGTGGCGTCAGCGCGATGCGGCCGACGGTGATCCAGTTCGGGAGGTTCACAGCCCCGCGCTGGCGCTCAGGCGAGCGCCTTGAGGACGAGCTTGGAGACGGCCTTGAGCGTGTCGAAGACGCCGTCGCCGGTGACGGCCACCGCCTCGAAGTACGTGGCACGCTCGACCCATTCGCCGGTGGGCAGCTGCTCGATCAGGTTCTCGTTCGGATGGAACGGATCGGGCGTCACTCGCTGCCTGGCCGGGTCAGCGACTTCCCAGCCGGGATTGATGGACGCCTGCAGGTCGGCGAGCGGCGCGGCGTTGGGAAGGTCGCGTTTGTTGTACTGGACGACGAACGGCATCTTCGTCAGGTCGTACCCATACTCGGCCATGTTGTCGTACAGGTTCTGCATGGCCTCCTGGTTCGCCTCCATGCGCTCAAGCTGCGAGTCGGCGACGAAGACAATGCCGTCGACGCCCTTGAGGATCAGCTTGCGCGAGGCGTTGTAGTAGACCTGGCCCGGCACGGTGTACAGGTGGAAGCGCGTCTTGAAACCGCGGATCGTGCCGAGGTCCACCGGGAGGAAGTCAAAGAACAGGGTGCGCTCGGTCTCCGTGGCAAGCGAGATCAGCTTGCCGCGAGTATCGGGCTTCACCTTGCCGTAGACATGCTCGAGATTCGACGTCTTTCCGCCAAGTCCCGGGCCGTAATAGACGATTTTGCAGTTGATCTCGCGCGAGGCGTAGTTGATCATCGACATGACCGTTCTCTCCTAGCTGAACAGCTGGTCGATCTCGTCGTCCGCGCCGGCGAGAAGCCCTGGTTGCTGGGCGGCTCCGCTGGCACCGCGCGAGAAGACCGCCTCAAAAAGTCGCGTCAGTTCACCCACGGTGTCCTTCATCTTGAGTCGCACGAGGCCAAGCGTCGTGCGATTGTCGAACAGTGTCACCAGAATGACCCGCCGAGCCACGTCCGCCAGGTACATCGACTCCTTCTCCCCTTGATGGAAGAGCGAGTTGAAGTCGGTTTCGCCGATGAGCCGGGCCAACTGGTCGTTGGCGCTGAAATCCGCCGCCGTGAGCGTGGCAAACGCCGTCGGGTCGAAGTTCGGCTGCTCGCCGACCGTCGCGACCAACTGCCCCGTGCGGTCCACAAGCAGGGCGCACCGGGCATTGCTGTCCGCGAGGAACTTGTGGAGCGTCGTCGTGATCGCCCCGAAGTCATCTTCTGTGAATGACCAGCTGGCGGCACCAACAGGCATGGCGGAGGGCTGGAGTAAGCCTAAAAGATGGCTAACAGACGGGGGGGAGGACAGGGGGATGCCGGCAATTGTGGTGGAACGAGGAGGGGGTAGAGGCGACGGGACGGGGGACGAGGGTTGGAACGGGGGAAGAGTCGACTCGTCCCCCGTTCCGGCTCCCAGCCCTCGTCCCGTGGCCGCTACCTCCTCCCCGTTCCGCTAAAGCTGCCGTCTCGCCGTTATCGCCTGCGCGATCGTCACCCCGTCCGCGTACTCCAGATCCCCGCCCACCGGCAGCCCGCGGGCAATCCGGCTCATCGCCACCCCGGTCGGCGCGAGCTGTTGCTGGAGGTACAGGGCCGTCGCCTCGCCCTCGAGCTTCGCGTTGGTGGCCAGGATGACCTCCCGCACGCCGCCCGCGCCCACACGTTCGACCAGCGGAGCGATGGCCAAGTCGTCGGGCCCGATGCCGTCAATGGGCGCCAGGCGCCCGCCGAGCACATGGTATGTGCCCCGGTACTCGCCCGAACGCTCGATCGCGCCGATATCCGACGCCTCCTCGACCACGCAGATCAGTCCCGCGTCACGCCGCGGGTCGGCGCAGATGGCGCAGAGATCCGCCTCGGTGAGGTTGAAGCACCGGGCACAGGGATGGACCTTCTCGGCCAGCGTCACCAGCGCCTCGGCCAGACGGCGCGACTGCTCGGCCGGCTGCTTGAGCAGGTGATACGTCAGGCGAAGCGCGGACTTCCGCCCGATGGTCGGCAGGCGAGAAAGTTCGGCGACGAGATCGTCGATGGCCGACACGTCAGAACGGAAGCGAGAACGGCAGGTTGAGGCCGCCCATCAGTGCGCGCATCTCCGTCTGCGCCGCCTCCGCCGCCTTCTTCTGCGCGTCCGCGGTTGCCACGGTGATGAGGTCCTCGAGCATCTCCACGTCCGCGGGATTCACGACCGTGGGATCGAGGCGCACCTTCTTGACGTTGCCCTTGCCGTCGGCTTCGACGGTGACCATGCCGCCGCCAGCGGAGCCGGTAACGGAGAGCCTGAGCAGCGCGGCCTCCACCTGCTGGGCCCGCTGCTGCATCTGCTGGGCCTGGGCCATCAGGTTCTTCAGGTCCATGGATCGTTAGGGAAGCAGTCGGAGATCGAGGGCGTCAATGGCGGCGTCGAGCACAGGATCGCGCTTGCGCAGCTGCTCAACGCGACGGGCAAGCACATTCTCCTCAGTCAGCCGCTCGCGCGGCGCAGCCTGCTGCGCTTGTACCGCGACGCGCGTCACGCCGGTGAAGCGTGCGCGCAGCGCGGCGAGCACGTGCTCGGCCCCCTGCGTCAGCACGTCGGCGTGCACGTCGGTGTCCACCGCGATGGTGACGACGCCGGCGCCGGAAACGGCCTGCGGTGTCGCGTGATCGAGAATGGAGGCCAGCGTCCCGCGTCCGCTCCGGCGCACCGTATCGACCACGTCATCCCAGAACTCGGCGAGCCGATTGATCTCGACGGCAATCACGGGCGCGGGCGCGGCGAGATCGGCGGGCGCCGCGACGGCGCGGGGTTCAGCAGCGGCGCGCGGCGCGGCGGCCGGCGGCGTAGCCGGCGCGCTGTCGCGCAAACGCGGCGGGGGCTCTCGCCCTGACGCCGGTCGCGATGGCTCCTCGCGCACGGCCCCGCGCGATGACGGCGAGCCAGCCGATGAAGCTCCGCCTCCACCGCGAGAAGCGCCGCCCGGATCTGCCAGCACGCCCTTGAGCACCGCCTCAAGATCGACCGTGCGGTCGAGCAGGGCGAAACGCACAAGCAGCGTCTCGAACAGCAGCTGCTGCTGCGTCGAACGCCGGAAATGCGGCTCCAGCTCAACGAGCATCGTCAGCATGCGCACTAGATCGGCGGCGTGCGCGCGCGGCGCGCGATGCTGGAGCTCCTGACGAAGCCGGTCGCTGATCTCCGGCGTCGCGCCGCCGAGGGCCATCGCGAGCTGCGCGCGCAGGAGGTCGCTGAAGTCGGCGAGGAGCACGTTGAAATCGACGCCGTGGTCGGCGAGACGCCCCACGGCCGCGAACACGTCACCGGCCCGGCGGTCGAGCACCAGGTCGAACAGGGCGAGCGTCTCGTCCTCCGGCACGAGCCCCAGCGCGTCGCGCACACGCTGCGGGGTCAGCGTGCCGTCGCCCCAGGCCAGCGCCTGGTCGGTCAGCGAGAGCGCGTCGCGCATTGAGCCGTCGGCGGCGCGGGCCAGCATGGCCAGCGCGTCGGGCTCCGCGGCCACGCCCTCCTCGGCGAGCACGGCGGCGAGCCGCTCGCGCACGTCGGCGGGACCGATGCGCTTGAGGTCGAAGCGCTGGAGGCGGCTGAGCACCGGCGCGGCCGCCTGGGCGATCTTCTGCGGCTCGGTGGTGGCGAAGACGAAGACCACGCGCGGCGGCGGCTCCTCGAGCACCTTCAGGAGCGCATTCCACGCCTCGCGTGTGAGCATGTGCGCCTCGTCCACGATGTAGACCTTGTACCGGTCCTCACCCGACGGGGCGTACTGCGCGCGTTCGCGAAGATCGCGGGCGTCGTCCACGCCGCGGTTTGACGCGGCGTCAATCTCCACCACGTCCAGTGAGGCGCTGCCGCTCCAGATGCGCGTGCACGACGGGCACTCGCCGCACGGCTCGCCGTCTTCCCGCTTGCGCTCGCAGTTGAGCGCCATCGCGAGCACGCGGGCGAGCGTCGTCTTCCCGGTGCCCCGCGGGCCGCAGAGCAGATAGCCGTGCGCCACGCGCCCGCGGGCGATGGCCCCCTTGAGCGTGCCCGCCACGTGCGACTGCACGGCAACCGCCGCGAACGACTTGGGGCGGTACTTGCGGGCGAGGGCGAGGGACATGGGTGAAAACTGCAGACGGTGGACGGTGGACGGTAGACGGTGGAGAAGACGGGATGCGCCGGTCTCCGGCGGAGCCCCGGCTTCCAGCGGGCACCGGTCCGGCCGGACCGTCAATGACTCGCGGGGGCCGCCGATTCCGGCTGCCCCCGCGAGAGTGCTTCAGGCCTGACGATGCGAAGTGGGACACCACGTACCGTTGCTGCCTTTCGGCCCTGGCGGAGTTGGCGGGCCCGCGACCATCGGGGCCTGAAGCACATGCAATGTACCCGGCGGAGACACCGTGGCACAACCGCGGCTGGGGCTTGGGTTCCCCCGGATCCGTCGTCTCAATCGTCTGACAGGTCGCGCACCTCCGCCATCGCATCCACGTGCCGCCCGATCTCCCGCACCCGTTCGATGGCGTCGGTCAACTCGCCGGGGGCGGTCGGTTCCGTTCCGAGTTTCATGAGTTCGAGCCGAAGGAGCTCCATCGCCGACGTCGCCTCGACGAACCGCGCGTCGGCCCGCTGCGACGCCGAGTCGGCGCGCAGGGCCATCGCTTCCGACTCGAGGCGGTCGAGCAGCATCGGCACGTCCTTGAAGAGCTCGCGTTGCGCCGCAGGGAGTGCCGCGTAGGCCCCGCGCGCGCGGGCGCCCAGGGCCACGACCGTGGGTTCCCCGTCCTCGACCCGGGCGCGGCTCACCGGCTCGAGCCCGACGGCGGCGACGCGGAGAAGCGAGCGTCCCAGCCAACCCGCCGCCAAGCGGTTCCAGAGTCCGTCGGCGCTGCGACGCATCAGGACCTTCCACCACGAGCGCACCGCCAGCGTCGGAGCGACCACCGACAGCGCGGCCAGTGTGATCATCAACGCGTCACTGGAAGTCTCAATCAAGCCGTAGACCGCCGCGGCACCCACTGCGGTCGCCACGGTGCCGGTTACCGCCGCCGTTCGGTCAACGCCCGCGTCGGCGGCCGGCTTTTCCTCCGCTCGCTCGCGTTCCACCGCGACCGAGAGACTCTCCGCGCCGTATCCGGCGCGCAACAGTGTCCGCGCGGGCTGGCCCAACCGCACGAGGCGCTCGACGGCCAGTCCGCCCATGAGTCCCGCCGCCCACAGGTAGATGTCGCGCAGGATGCTGATGGAGAAAGAATCCCACCCGGTGTACAACCACGCCACGACACTGAGCGCCGCGCTGAGGATGAGACTCACCAAGGCGCCGGTTCCCACCGTGGCGAACTCTGCGCCAACGCGATCCCAATCGCGGAGGAACGCGCGCAAGGGGGCCGCCACAACCGGCAGGCGCTCCCGCTGCTCCGACAGTGCCTGCGCGAGCGCCTCGGCGCTCGGCCACCTGCCGGCGGGCTCCTTGGCGAGGCAGCGGTCAATCGCCTCCGCGACCCGCTTCGGCAGCCTTGGCGCCGCGTCCGCAAGACGTGGAACGGGAGCCGACGCGTGCTGCATCAGGTACGCGGTGGCGGTCGGTCCGGGAAACGGCCCATGACCCGTGAAGGTCATCCAAGCCGTGACGCCGAGCGCGTAGAGATCGGACCGGGCATCCGGTTCCTCGCCGCGGCCTTGTTCCGGACTCATGTACGCTGGCGTTCCGAGTGTCACGCCATCGATTGGCGTGTGGCGCCCCACGGCATGCGCGATGCCAAAATCGGTGACCAGCGCCCGATCGCCATCACGCTCCAACAGGATGTTGTCCGGCTTCACATCACGGTGCACGATGCCGCGCGCGTGCGCGTGCGCGAGCGCCCACGCGACCTCTTGCACCATCCGCAGCCCGTCGCGTGCCGGCAACGGTCCCTGGCGGCGAATGCGCTCGCCAAGCGATTCGCCATCCACGAGCGTCATGACGAAGAAGACCAGCCCGTCGCGCTCCTCGACGGCGTGGATCGGAACGACGTTCGGATGGGACAGCGACGCCGCGGTTTGCGCCTCGCGCAGGAAGCGACGCCGGAAGTCCTCGCTGTCGCCCATCGCGGGCGGCAGCAGCTTGATGGCGACCGGCCGGTCGAGCGCCACGTCGCGCGCGGCAAAGACCACGCCCATCCCGCCGCGTCCGAGTTCCTCGACGAGACTATAGCGGCCGGCGACGGCGCGCTGGAGACGGACAAATTCGGGGGAGAGCATACTGGCTCTACGCGTCGGGGGCCCGCGGGTTTCTCAGCGCACGTGCGCCAACGGTCCGGCGCGCTTCACGCGCCTATCCAAGCACCTTGCGAAACACTTCCGTCGCCCGCTGCATCTCGTCCATCGTCCCGATGGACACGCGCAGCCAGTTGGTGAGCGGCGGGAACGGCCGTCCGACGGCGATCCCCTCCTTGCCGCACGCCTCCCGCACGGGACGCATGTCGCGGCGCAGGTTGATCATCAGGAAGTTGGTCTCGCTGGGCCCCACCTCGTAGCCCGCCTTCTCGAAGAAGGCGCGCGTGAAGGCCTTGGTCTCGCGGTTGCGGCGCTGCTCGAGCGCCACGTGCTCCCGGTCGCTCACCATCGCCGTGGCGGCGCCAAGCGCCAGCACGTTCACGCCCGACCCCAGCCGCCACCGCTGCATGCGATTGGCCGTGTCGCGGTGGGCGATGGCGTAGCCGACGCGCAGCCCGGCCATGCCGAACACCTTGGAGAAGGTGCGCGACACGATCACGTTGGGATCGGCGAGGGCCAGTGGAACGGCCGACTTGTACGACGCGTCATCCACGTACTCGTGGTACGCCTCGTCCACGAGGATGAACGTCGCCGGCGAGTCGCGCCGCACGCGCGCGATGAACTCGCGCACCGCGGCGTCCCCGTGCACCGTCGCCGTGGGGTTGTTCGGGTTGCAGAAGAACAGCAGCCCCGCCCCGCCGGCCTTGCTCGCCATCGCCCCAAGGTCGAGACGCAGCTTGTCGTCCACGGGCACGGAGACCACGGGACGCCCCATCGTGCGGGCGAAGTTGCCCGGCAGCTCGAACGTCGGCGACGCCGTCACGAGGTGCTGGGCCGTGCTGACGAACGCCTCCACGCAGAGCCGCAGGATCTCGCCCGACCCGCAACCCAGGACGACGTTCTCCTCGGCGACGCCGTGCTCCTTGGCGATGGCCGCAATCAGCGGACCCTCTGGCGCATCGGGATAGCGATTGGCCTCGCCGAACATCGCCCGGATTGCCTCGAACGCCTTCGCGCCCGGGCCGTTGGGGTTCTCGTTGCTGTCGAGGCGAATCAGCCCGGTCTTCTGCAGCGGGCTTGGCGTCGCCGCGATCCACGATTCGAGGCGCGCTTCGAGGCCGCGTCCGCCAAGCGCGGGCGGCGCCAGCAAGCCGGCGCCCCCCAGGCCGAGGGCGGACACGAAGTGGCGGCGGGAGACAGGCATGGGCGGGTCCGGTGAGGGCTGGCCCCAAAGTAGTGCGCGGCGCCCCATCCAGCGAGCGCCGCATACCGCCACCCGTTCCTGTTCCCCCCCGTGCCCGCCTCCCTTCCTAGGCGAGGGCCTTCACCATCATGCGCGCCGCCTGCTCCACCTGCTCCGGGCTCGCATCGAGATGCGTCACCACACGGATGCGCCGCGCGTTCCACGCCGAGATCAGCACCCCCAGCGCCTTCGCCCGGGCCGTCACCGTGTCGGCGTCGAGCCGCGCCGGCAAATCGATCATCACGATGTTCGTGTCCGGCGGCACCACCTGCGCGTCGGACACGCCGTCGGCGATGATCGTCGCCAGCCGCTTGGCGTTGGCGTGATCCTCGTGCAGGCGGCCGAGATGGTGCTCAAGGCCGTGCAACGCCGCGGCGGCGACGATGCCGCTCTGCCGCATCCCGCCGCCAAGGCGCTTGCGGGCCATGAACGCCTCGGCGATGTGCGCCGTCGAGCCGGCCACGCACCCGCCGAGCGGCGCGCCAAGTCCCTTGGAGAACGACACCATCACGGTGTCGGCGCAGGCGGCGAAATCAGCGAGCGGCGTTCCGGTGGCGACGTGCGCGTTCCAGAGGCGCGCCCCGTCCAGGTGCACGGGCAGCTGGAGCGTGCCGCGCGCGAACTCGGTGATGGCGCGCAGCTCGGCGAGTGGCGTCACCATTCCACCGGCCCCGTTGTGCGTGTTCTCCACGCAGACCACGCTGGCCGTCGGCGCGTGCTTGCTCGGCGCGCGCACCGCGGCCTTCAGCGTGTCGAGCGTCATCACCGGCGCCCCCTGCACCATCCGCGGCTGCAGGCCGCGCAGCCCGGAGAGGCCGGCGATTTCCCAGTTCACGATGTGCGAGTCGTGGTGCGCGTACGCCTCAGTGCCGTGGCGCCCGTGCACCCAGAGGCCACAGGCGTTGCCCATCGTCCCGGTGGGCACGAAGAGCGCGCGCTCCTTGCCGAGCAGCGCGGCCACCCGCTCCTGCAAGGCGAGGACCGTGGGGTCCCCATCAAGCACGTCGTCGCCCACTTCGGCCTCGGCCATCGCGCGGCGCATTGCCGCGGTGGGCTTGGTCACGGTGTCACTGCGCAGGTCGATCACTATCCCTCCATCGCCTCGTGGCGGCGCCAGCGCCGTCGGACGCCGTAGACGTGCGCCACTTCGCCGCCGATCACGAACAAGAGCGCCGAGTAGTACGCCCAGAACACGACAATGACGAGCGCCCCGAGCGTCCCGGTGTACAGCGACGCCGGGTCGAACTGCTGCACGACGATGACGAAGACGTTGCGCGCCGCCTCGAAGAGCACACCCGTCGTCATCGCCGCGACGAACGCCTGACGCCATGGCACGTGCCCGGCCGGAATGAACTTGTACACGCTGTAGAAGATCGTGACCACCACGCCGAAGGCGAGCAGGCGGCCGAGGAAGTACTCGAGCCCGCTCAACGTTGCGGCGTCCACGCCGATCTCGCGCAGGACGGCCGTGCCGCGCTCACCCATGATGGCGAGGTACGCGGAGAGGACGAGATAGGCCACCAGCAGCGCCGACGACACGAGCGTGTACCCGATGTCGTAGACCTTTCCGACGACGATGCCGCGCCCTTGCCCCAAGTTGAAGACGCGCTGAAGCACGCTGCGCAGCGTCCCAAAGAGCCGGGTGGAGAACCAGACGAAGGCCGCCGCGGAGAGCAGGCCCACCTGCCCGCGGGTGCGCACGACGTCGCGCAGGATGGGGTCGAGGAACGAGGTGCCGTCGCCGTTGCCCACCGGCAGGAGGCGACCGAGGAACTCCACCACGTCGCGCGTGCTGTCCGCCTCGGGCTTGTTCAGCACGTAGCCGATGCCGGCGATCAGGAGCAGGAAGAACGGCACGCCGGCGAGGAGGATGTTGTACGCCACCCCGCCGGCGAGAAAGAACAGGTCATCTTCGCCCCCCTTCTTCCAGACACGGCGGGCGTAGTCCCACACGGTGTCGCGGAGGCGCGCCGCCCCCCATGGCGGCGACGCGCTCATCCGCAGAACACGCTCGGCATCAGTCCTGGACGACGATCAGGAACTTCGACGCCGCCCAGAACTGCTCGGCGTTCGTGATCGCGATCGTCCCCTTGTAGCCGCCCTTGGCCGGCTGGGCCGTGGCGGTGAGGTCCTGCCGCGACACGATGCGGTAGCTCTTGTCGGCCTTGGGCAGCTCGATCGACGAGGTCTTCGTCTTGTCGACCGCCGTGAAGTCGGCCGGGTTGAGCGTCGTCGCCGGGATATCCGTGGCGGCGATGCCGAGGATGCCGCCCTTCTTCACGATGATCCCCTTCTTGCGGAGCTCATCCTTGGTGCCGATCACGTAGTAGACGGTGTTGCGCTCGGTCGTGAGCGCCGCCTTCTCCTGCGTGAGCGTCTCCTTCTCCGTCGTGAGCTGGGCCTTCTCGCCCTTGAGCGTCACGTTCTCGCCGGTCAGCGTGGCCACCTGCGCGGTCAGCGAGGCGATTTCGGCCTTCTGGTTTTCGACGATGGACTTGAAGGCGGTGATCGTCGAGTCGTACTGGGCCAGCTGGGCCTTGAGCGTCGTGGCGTCGCCCGTCAGCGCGGCCACGCGCTGACGGCTCGCCGCCAGGCGCGACTCGGCCTCGTTCACGCGCTCGGCCAGCGCCTTGACCTTCTCGACCATCTGGGCGCGCTGCTCGGCCGGCGACGCGCTGGGAAGCTCGCCGGCGGCGCCGACGACGGGCTTGCCCGCCTTCGCGTCGCGCACCTTGGCGATCTCGGTGTTCACGTCGGCGATGAACTGCGTCGTCGCCATCACGTCCTTGAGCAGGGAGTCCTTCTCCGCGCTCAGCATCTTCACCTGCTCCAGCTCCTTCTCGTACTTGTCCTTCGTCACGCACGCCGAGAGGGCGAGCACGGCGGCGAAGGCCATCAGGACTGTCTTGCGCATGGTCTCTCCGTTGGTGGTCGGCGAGCCCGCCCCCGCGGGCTCGCCGCACTGTGGCACTACTCGCCGGCCTCGGCGTCGTCGGGGGCCGCCTCGACCGCTGGACCGGCGTGCGACGGCGCGGGCCGGCGCTGTTCCGGTGCCTTGGTATACCGCTGGACGTGCGGCAAGGTGCCACCGACCGCCAGCTGGGTGAACAGGAACTCGAACTTCGCGTCGTACGCGCGCGCCAGCGCGGCCTTGGCCGCCTCGGGCAGCGCCCAGAGCTTGGCCTTGAACGGCCCCAGCGCCTTCTTGCGCGCCTTGTAGAAGAACTGTTCGTCCGTGTCGCTCGGCTTCCGCTCGTCCTTCGCGTTCACGCGCAGCCACTCGTACATCTCGGCGCGCAGCGCGTCGGGCATCAGGTCGTACAGCATCGTCTGGAAGCCGGTGGCGAGGTGAATCTCCGCCGTCTCCGCCTTCGGGAAGTTGTTGAACAGGCTGTCCGGGAGCGTCGAGGCGCCGTGCTGCACCGCCCCCGACAGCCCGTACTCGGCGCGCGCGGCCTTCCCCAGGTCCTCGAGCGTCTTGAAATCGAGCTTCACGTCAGCGATCGAGCCGTCGGCGAGCACCACGCCGCCGTGCGACGTCCCCGACTGCACCGAGATCTTCGACAGCCCGACCATCGCCGGCGCTTCCTTCTTCAGCGTCGCGTTGTAGCCATCCATGAACGCGCGCAGTTCCTCGACGGTCGAGTTGGCCGTCCCCACCTCGCCGATCTCACCACCCAGCGAGATCGTCACGCCCTTGGGCTCGAGCCCGCGCACGTGCTTGGTGAGCTCCACGCCGATTTCGTAGTTCAGCCGCTGCTGCTCGGCCAGCGTCGGCTTCGACAGGTCCACGAGCGTGGAGGTGTCGAGGTCGATGTTGTAGAAGCCGGCGGCAATCGCCTCGGTGGCCAGCGCCTTGACGGCGGCGACCTCGGCAACCGGATCGACGGCGAACTTCTTGGCGTTCACCTGGAAGTGGTCGCCCTGAATGAAGACCGGGGCGCGATATCCTTCGCGGAGCGCGGCGGCGATCATCACCGTGACGTATTCCGACGGACGCTGGTCGGTGTACGCGATCTCGCTGCGGGCAATCTCGAGGAGGAACGCACCGGCGTTCTGCTTGAGCGCCGTGCGGAAAATGGCGCGCGCCGTGTCATACGAGGCGCCGCGCACGTTGATCGCCGGCACGGTGAAGCCGCTGATCTCGCCGCGGCCACGCGCCATGTACAGGTCGTGAATGGAGGCCGAGCGCACGCCGACGGCCTGGCCCAGTTCGTGGATGACCCAGCGGGCCCAGTCCTTCTCGTCGGCGCTGCCGAAGACGGCAAGCCGCACGAGTTCGTCCATGCGCGGCGAGGCGAGGGCGGCGGCGTCCTTCACCACCACGCGATGGTCTTCAATCGCGGCGGCCGGCCCGAGGATTCGATGCAGGGTGTCCAGCGTATTCGACATGTCGGAAATACTTGTTTGTGGAAGGCGCGAACCACGCGCCGGTGGTTGGGGGGCGCCAACCTGATGAATTTGGCGCGAAACGCCATCTAGGGCAACGCTTTGTGGCACTTGCGCGCACGGCTGCGTTAGCCCACGAAAGGCCCCGAGTTGCGACGCTGCGGCGTAGCGGAGCGAACCTAGCCGACGCGCAGGACGCGCGACGCGGGCGCCGTGCTGCTCGCGGAGCCGGAAGGCTCGGTCCCGGCGATATCCGGATGCCCCAACTCCCCGTTGGCCAAGCGCTTACCCAGCTCCACCCCGGGCTGGTCGAGCGGGTTCACCCGGTACAGCGCCCCCGCGAAGACGGTGGCCTGCATCAGCCACATCATCAGGCCGCCGAGGTGCCAGGCGTCGGCGGCAGTGACGGTCATGGTCATTGAGGGCCGTCCCGCGCGGGCGAGCGCTCCCGCCGTGGCACGGCACTCCACGTCGAGCAGTTCGCCGAGCGAATGGCCGCCGAGGAAGGCGAGCGCCTTCTCACCGGGCTCCATTGGCGGGATCGTGACGTTGTCGCCGCCCGGCTCGAGGCGCAGGAAGGTCACCGTCTTGTCCGCCGGGCCTTCCATGAACAGCTGGACCTGGCTGTGCTGGTCGGTGGGACCGACGCTCGCGATTGGGGTCGGGCCGACATGCCGGCCATCCGCGTCCACCTTGCCGAGCGACTCCGCCCACAGTTGCACGAACCACGGCGCGAGATCGCGCAGGGCGTCGCTGTAGGGCATCAGCACGTGCATTCCCTGCCCGGCCTGCGCGTGCGCGCGCCACTGCAGGGTCGCGAAGAGGCCGGCGGCGTTCGACATCAGCGCGTCGCCGATCGTGGCGTCGCGCATCGCGGCGGCGCCGGCGCAGAGCGCCTCGATGTCCATGCCGCAGAGCGCCGCGGGCAGCGTCCCGACGGGCGACAGCACGCTGAACCGGCCGCCGACGTTCGGCGGCACGTCAAAGACGGGGATGCCGTCGCGCTTCGCGATGACGCGCAGGGCCCCCCTGGCCGGGTCGGTGACGAAGGCGAAGTGCTGCGCGGCGGGAAGACCTGCGTGCTCGACGCGCTCGCGCACGACGAGGTACTGCGCCAGCGTCTCGATGGTGCCGCCGGACTTCGAGATCACGACGAAGATCGTGCGCGGCAGGGCAATCATGCCGAGCACGCCGGCGATGGTGCGCGGATCGACGTTGTCGAGCACGTGCAGGCGCGGCCGGCCGCCGCGCTCGGCGGCGCTGCGCGCGTTCCACGCCGGCGGCAACAGCGCGGTGCGCAGGGCGATGGCGCCCAGTGACGAGCCGCCGATGCCGAGCACCACCACATCGTCGTAGCGCCCCCGCACCGACTGCGCGAAGGCGAGAACGCGCGCGCGCTCAGTCACCTGAAGCTCGAGTTCGCGATACCCGTACACCCCGGTCGCGGCGATCGCCGCGACTTCGCGGTGCGCCTCGCGAAACCGATCCGCGAGCCCGGGCCAGTCGTCGTCGCGCACACCGGCCGGCACCACCGGCTCCGTCATCGAGGTCACATCGAGCGAGAAGGACATCAGCACTCCACCACCAGCCCGTCATAGGCCGGCTGGATGTCGGGAGGAAGCTCGGCCGCAAGCGCGGCGTGCGCGTTGTCGTGCGTCAGGTGCGTCAGCCAGGTCTGCCGCGCCCCGACGCGCCGTGCCGCCGCGATGGCCTCGCCCAGACTCAGGTGCGTGGGATGCGGCGTGCGGAACAGGGCGTTGATGACGAACACATCCGCCCCCGCCATCAGCGCGAACGCGGCGTCGGGAATGCTCTTCGCGTCGGTGACGTAGGCCAGCGCGCCGATGCGGTAGCCGAAGACGCGCCAGCGACCGTGCGGAACCTCGATGGGCGTGACATCGGCGTCGCCGATGCGCACCGTCACACCCGGCTCCAGCGCCATCGCTGTGCCTTCGGGCTTGTGCGTCCCCGGCTGGGGGCGGATGGCGTCGTCGAAGATGTACGGGAACTTGTGGCGCAGCGCCTTCAGCGTCTCGGCGGGACCGTAGACCGGGAGCGCCCCCTCGCGGCGCACCGAGATGGCGCGGATGTCGTCGAGGCCATTGGTGTGGTCCGCGTGGTCGTGCGTGAACAGCACGGCGTCCACGTCGTCGATGCCGGCGGCGATGAGTTGCAGGCGCAGCTCGGGCGGCGTATCCAGCAATAAACGCGTGTGTCCCACCTCCACCACCGCGCCGACGCGCGTTCGCTTGTCGCGCGGATCGGTGGAGCGGCACACGGCGCAGTGGCACCCCACGACAGGGACGCCGAAGCTCGTGCCGGTGCCGAGGAACGTGAGCTTCACACCGTCTCCACCTTCAGCGTGTTGGTGGTGCCGGGCACGTCCGGGAGCCCGGACGTGATCACCAAGCGATCGCCCGACTTCGCGACGCCTTGCTCGAGCACGACGCCGCGCGCCGCCCACGCCATCTGTTCATAGGTCTTGGAGTGCGGCATGAGCACGGGCGTGACGCCCCAGACGAGCGCGAGCTGGCGATAGGTGCGCGGCTGGTCGGTGAACGCGAGGATGGGGACGCCGGGGCGCCGCGACGCCACGATGCGCGCGGCGAAACCGGACTTCGTGAAGACCACCACAGCCGCGGCACCGACCATGCGGACCGCCGTGACCGTGGCACCGGCGATGGTCTCTTCCACGCTTGCCTGTCCGGGCTCCACGCGGTCTGCGCCCACACCGCGCGGCACGGGATGCCGCTCGGCCTCCTGCGCGATGCGCACCATGGCGTCGACGGCGAGCGGCGGATGCGCCCCGGTGGCCGTCTCGGCCGACAGCATCACCGCGTCAGTGCCGTCGAAGATGGCGTTGGCCACGTCGCTCGCCTCGGCGCGTGTGGGGCGCGGGTTGGTGATCATAGACTCGAGCATCTGCGTCGCGGTGATCACCGGGCGGCCGAAGCGGTTGGCGAGCGCGATGATGCGCTTCTGCGCGATCGGCACCTGCTCGAACGGAAGCTCCACGCCGAGGTCGCCGCGCGCCACCATCACCGCGTCCGACGCCTTCAGGATCTCCTCGATGTCCGCGAGCGCGGAGTCCTTCTCGATCTTGGCGACGAGGAGCATCCCCTTGGGCACCAGCGCGCGCAGCGTGGCGAGGTCGGACGGCTGGCGGACGAACGAGAGCGCGAGGTAGTCAAGCTCGTGCTCGACAGCGAAGGCAATGTCTGCGCGATCCTTGTCGGTGAGCGTTGGCGCGGAGACCTGCACCCCGGGGAGGTTCATCCCCTTGTTCGACTTGAGCAGGCCGCCGTAGACGACGACGCACCGCACGAACTCGCCCTCTACGGCGAGCACGTCGAGCGCAAGCAGGCCGTCATCGAGCAGGATGCGCGCGCCTGAACGCACGTCGCGCGCGAGGCCGTCGTAGGTCACGGGGATGTGCGACGCCCCCGCGACGCTCTCGTGGACCAGCGTGACTTCGCTCCCCTCGGTGAGCGTGAGCGGCTGCTCCAGCTTGCCGACACGGATGCGCGGCCCCTGCAGGTCGCCAAGGATGGCGACCGGCTTGTTCAGCTCCTGCGCGATGCGCCGGATGTCCGCGATGCGCGCGGCATGCTGTTCGTGCGTGCCGTGCGAGAAGTTGATGCGCGCGACGTTGAGTCCGGCGTCCATCAGCGACCGCAGCACGGCGGGATCGGTGGAGGCCGGACCGATGGTGCAGACGACCTTGGTGCGCTTGCGTCCGATGGGCATTGCCGTTCCCTCAGCGCGACGCCGCGACGGCGCGGCCAAGCGTCGCCGCCTTGGCCTCGAGCCCCGCCAGCAGCGTGTCGAACGACTTCTGGAAGGCAGCCAGCCCTTCGGCGAGCAGTTGGTTGGTCACCGCGTGCACGGAGATGCCCGCCGTCTCCACGGCGGCGAGGGCGCGCTCCGCTTCCGCGATGCCGACGTCGATGGTGCGCCGCGTCTCGCCGTGGTCGCGGAAGGCCTCAAGCGTCGCCGGCGGCAGCGTGTTCACCGTCTGCGGGCCGACCAGTTCCTCGACGTAGATGACATCGCGGTACGCGGGGTTCTTGGTGGATGTGCTCGCCCAAAGCGGACGCTGCACGCGCGCGCCGCGCGCCTCGAGCGCCGCCCAGCGTGCGCCACTGAAGCGCTCGGTGAAGAGCCGGTACGCCAGCTTCGCGTTGGCCACGGCCGCTTTGCCCTTGAGCCCGTTCGCCGCGGCGGCGTCGAGCGTCCCTGCCGCCACGCGGGCATCCAGGCGCTTGTCGATCTCCGTGTCCACGCGACTCACAAAGAACGACGCCACGCTGGCCGCGGCGCCGAGGGGCGCGCCGGCAGCCGCCCGGGCCTCGAGTCCCTCGAGATACGCCTCGACAACGGCCGCGTACGCCTCGACGGCGAAAAGCAGCGTCACGTTCACGTTGATGCCGTCGGCGATGAGTTGCCGCAGGGCGGCGCAGCCCGCGCTGGTGCCTGGCACCTTGATCATCACGTTCGGCCGATCCACCAGCTTCCACAGGTGCCGCGCCTCGCGCACGGTCCCCTCGGCGTCGTTCGCGACGTTCGGCGAGACCTCGAGCGACACGTATCCGTCCACGCCGCCCGTGCGGTCGAAGACCTTGCGGAAGCGATCGCACGCATCGCGAACGTCGGTCGCCGCGAGCGTCTCAAAGAGCTGCCAGGCCGTGAACTCGCCGGTGAGCGAGGCCACCTGCGCGTCGTACGCCGTCCCCTGCGCGAGCGCCTTCTCGAAGATCGCCGGGTTGGAGGTCATCCCGGTGAGCACATCGTCGCCGATGCGACGATCCAGCTCCCCATTGTGGAGCATCGGGCGGTCAATGTAGTCCAGCCAGAGCGACTGTCCGGCGTCGTGCAGGGCCTGAAGGCGTGGGGCGGGCATTGGGAAGGCGGAGGGGTGGACAAGAGAAAGGGGGCGGCCATCGGCCGCCCCCTCAAACTTACTTCGCTGCCCAGCTTGTGGAGAGTTCCAGCTTGCCCCAGGTGATGGTCAGCATCCCCTTTGGCGCTTGGTCCGCAGCGGCGACCAGCGCGATCTGCAGCGATTCGCGGGTCTCAGCCAAGGTCCGTGCGGTCAGCGGCACGCGGACGAAGTCCTTGCTGGCGTCATACTGCGTCCCCCACTGCCCGGTGTTGGAGTTGATGATCAGCTCGTAGCCGTTGTCCGTGCGAATGGAGAAGAGCGAGTAGGCACCCTTCGGCACCGACTTCCCGCCGATGTCGAGATCCACGTCGGTCGTCAGCGTGGTGGAGGTGTTCGCGCCGGTGCGCCACACGGTGCCGGGCTTCGACAGCTCGGTGGGCACCTCGCGGCCGCGGGCGTGTGGCTGGCCGTAGTCGATCTTGATCGAGAACGGCTTCGGCGCGGGCTGACCCTGGACGCGGGGCGGGTTAAGCGTCGCCTCGGCGGTCGCCCGACCGCTCAGGGCAGCCTTCAGCGGCGCCTGAGCCGACACGACGGAGGGGGTGAGCAGGGCAAGGGCGAGAAGGGCACGACGGGACATGGACGACTCCTGGCTGGTGGCACGATTGGGGGGAAGGATGTGGCGCCCGCTACAGCGCGAGCGCCATGACAAGATCGTTTTCCGGCTGACCGTCGAACGGATACACCTGGCGACCCACGGTGACGAAGCCCTGACGCAGGTAGAACCCCAGCGCCCGTGAATTGTGTTCCCAAACGCCGAGCCACGCCACATCGCAGTTGGCGCCACGCGCCTCGTCGACCACCGCCGCCATGAGCGGCGCGGCCACGCCGCGGCCGTGCCACGCGGATGCGACGTAGAACCGCGCGATCTCCATTGGGCGTGACCCGATCACGCACGACGGCGAAGAATTGCGCGTCAGGCGCGCATACGCCACCAGCGCCTCGCCTGCGGAGACCACGAGCACCACTTCGTCCTCGGCAGTCAACTCGGCGCGCAGACGCTCGTCCGGGAACGCCGCCGCGAGGTGGCGCGCCATCTCGGCCTCGTCGTGAAACGGCGCAAAGGTGCTGACGAAGGTCGCGCGGCAGAGCGCGGCGTACGCCGCGTAGTCCGTCGCGGTGGCGCGACGCAGAGCACAGCCTTCCGGGAGCGTTGCCATGCGGGAATCCTCTCGTGGGAGTCGCGGCAATGCAACCGCGCGGGCAAATTACGCGGGTCGAGACCGCTCCCGTTCCCTCGCCCTCCACCGTGCCCGTTCCCGTGCCCCTGAAGATTCTGGTCACCGACGACATCGACCCCGAGGGCGTCGCGCTGCTGCGTGCGGTGCCGACGTTCGAGGTGGACGAGCAGCCCACGCTCCCCGCGTCCCTGCTGCTGGAGCGCATCGGCGCGTACGATGCAATGGTGGGTCGCAGCGCCAGCAAGGTCACCGCCGAGCTGCTGCGCCGCGCGTCGCGGCTTAAGGTCGTGGGGCGCGCCGGCGTCGGCGTGGACAACATCGCCATGGATGTCGCGACCGAACTCGGCATCGCGGTCATCAACGCTCCCGCGGGGAACACCGTCGCGGTGGCCGAGCTGTTCTTCGGCGGCGTCCTGTCGCTGCTCCGGCACCTGACCCGCGCCGACTCCTCGATGCACGAGGGACGATGGGAGCGCGCCGACCTGCTCGGCACCGAGCTCAAGGGCAAGACGCTCGGCATCGTCGGCCTCGGCCGTATCGGCGGCGAGGTGGCCCATCGCGCGCACGCCTTCGGCATGGACGTGCACGCATACGACCCGTACGTCGGCGACGAGCGCTTCGCTGCACTGCGCGTGCGGCGCGCCGCCTCGCTGGACGCGCTGCTCGACGCCGCGCAGCTGCTCACGGTGCACGTCCCGCTCACCGAGGAGACGACGGGGATGATCGGCGCCACCGCGCTCGCGCGCCTGCGCCCCGGGGCCGTGGTGGTGAACATGGCGCGCGGCGGCATCGTGGACGACGACGCGCTGCGCGCGGCCATCGACCGCGGGCACGTCGCCGGGGCCGTGCTCGACGTGTACCTGCAGGAGCCGCTCACGGGCGACCATCCCTTCCGTCGCTATGCCAATGTCGTGCTGCTTCCCCATATCGGCGCGTCCTCCGCCGAGGCCCAGCGCAACGTGGCGGTGGACGCGTGCGCGGCGGTGCGCGACGCGCTCCTCGACGGCGACCTCTCGCGCTCGCTGAACGGCGCGCTGACCGGCGAGGACGCAGCCACGCTCGGCCCGGCCCTCTTGCTGACGCAGCGGGCGGCGACCGTGGCCAGGGCGCTGCTCGCCGCGCGTGGGGCGACGGCCATCGACGCCCTGACGCTCAAGACCGGCGACGACCTGACGGCGAGCGCGGGCGCCCTGCTCGCCGCCGCCGCCGCGGGCATGCTCGAGGGTGTGGTGGAGCATGAGCGCCTCAACCTCATCAACGCGCGGTCGCTCGCCACCGCGCGCGGTGTCGTGCTGGCGCACGGCGAGGGGGGCTTTGCCCCGCACTCCCGCGCCGTGGAAGTGCGACTCACCGCCGGCGGCCAGTCGATGCGGGTGGGCGGCGTGGCCGCGCTCGACTTCACGCCGCGCCTCACGCGCATCGGCGACTTCCACGTGGACGTCGCGCCCAAGGGGACCCTGCTCGTGCTCAGCAACCACGACGTGCCGGGCGTCATCGGTCGCGTGGGCACCACGCTCGCCGAAGCCGGCGTGAACATCGCCGAGTACCATCAGGCGCGCCTCGCCGCCGGCGGCGAAGCCCTGGCCGTGATCAGCATCGACGGCGCACCGCCACCGCATGTTGTCGAGTCGCTCACCGCCCTGCGCGACGTGCGCAGCGCGACGGTGGTGCGCTTCGGGGACGACGCGTGAGCCGCGAGCTGCTGCGCGATCCGTCGGCGCTCGAGTCGTACGCGCGCGATGTCTCCGGCCTGCGCGCGGTCCCCGAGGCCGTGGCGCGGCCGGAGGATGCGGGCGACGTCGTAGAGATCGTGCGAATGGCAGATGCGGCGGAGGCGTGCCTCACACCGGCGGGCGCGCAGACGAGCACCACGGGCGCTTCGGTGGCTGAGCGCGGGTGGCTGCTCTCCACTCGCGCGATGGCCCGCATTCTCGACATCGATCCCGTCCGGCGCGTCGCGCGCGTGGAGCCGGGTGTCCTGATCGGCGACCTTCAGCGCGCCTGTGCGGGCGAAGGGCTCTTCTTCGCTCCGGACCCGACGAGCGAAGAGGAATGCACCGTTGGCGGCGCCATCGCCTGCAACGCGTCCGGGCCGCGCACGCTGGCCTACGGCGCGACGCGCCGGCACGTCCGCGCACTCACGGCGGTGCTGGCTGACGGTTCGGTGTATCAGGCGCGCCGCAACGACGTGGAGAAGAACACCGTCGGCTACCAGATCGCGCACGACCCGGTGGACTGGTTCGTCGGCAGCGAAGGCACGCTCGGCCTCATCGTCGAGGCCGAGTTGTCGCTCCTTCCCACGCCCCCGCGCGTCCTCGGGCTCGGCGTTCCCTTTCCCGACGAGCCGCGCGCGCTTTCCTTCATCGTCGCCGCGCGTGAGACGCCCGCCGTCGCCCCGCGCTGTCTGGAGTACTTCGACGCCGAGTCGTTCCGCATCGCCCGCACGGCGATGGACGACGCCCACTGGGCCCCCAGCGCGGGGGCGATGGTCTATCTGGAGGATGCCGGCGCCGGCGACGCGCCGCTCGACGACTGGCTCGCGCTGGCCGAACGATTCGACGCGAACGCGGGCGACGTGCGCGCCTTCGACGGCGAGCACGCCCTGCGCGAGGCGCGTCGCCTGCGGCACGCGCTCCCCGCTGAGATGCACGAGCGGACCGCGCCGTTCCTCCCGCAGGGCGGACGGCGAATGAGCACCGATTGGGCGGTGCCGTATCCCCTCGCCGCGCAGGCGCTCGCCGAAGCGCGGCGCATCGCCGACGCGCATCGCCTCCCCCCAGCCGTCACCTACGGCCACCTCGGCAACGGTCATCCGCACCAGAACTTCGTGGCGCAGGATCCGCGCGACGTGCAACGCATCGAGCGCGCCGTCGAGGAGACGCTGCACGCGATCATTGCGATGGGCGGCACCGTCGCCGCCGAGCACGGCATCGGGAAGATCAAGAGCAAGTGGATCCCGTTGCAGGCCAGCGCGCGCCAGCTGGCGTTGATGCGCGCGCTCAAGCGCGAGTTCGACCCGCGCGGCCGGCTCTCACCGGGGAACATCCTGTGACCTGCGGCGCGCGGGAGGCGCGGTGAGGCGTTACGCCGCCGTCGTGCTTGACGCCGACTCGACGCTGGCCGGCATCGAGGGCGTAGACTGGCTCGCCGCGCGGCGAGGCCCAGAGGTGCAGCGCGCGGTGGAGTCGCTCACCGCGCGCGCGATGGACGGCGAACTCAAGCTCGAAGCCGTCTACGACGAGCGCCTGCGCACTATTGGCGCGACCAACGAGGATATCGAGGCGCTGGCTGACGCGTACCTCGGTGCCGTGGCCCCCGGCGCCGCCGACGCCATCGCCGCGCTGCACGCCTCGGGCGTAGTGGTGCACATCATCAGCGGCGGCCTGCGCCCCGCCCTGCTCCCGCTCGCGCGCGCGCTCGGCGTGCCGGACGAACGCGTGCACGCCGTGGTGCCCGAGCCCGACGCGCAAGGCAAGCTGACGCACGCGAAGCCGTCGCCGCTCACCACGCAGGCGGGCAAGCTCGAGATCGTCCGCGCGCTGGCCCTGCCCCGCCCGATCCTCGCGGTGGGCGACGGCGCCACCGACTTGGCGATGGCTCCCGCCGTGGACGCCTTCGCCGCTTACATTGGATTCGTGCGCCGCGACGCCGTCGTCGCCGGCGCCGCGCTCGTGCTCGATTCCTTCGCCACACTCGTCGAACACGCCCTCTCGGCATGACCGCTTCCGCCTTCGGCACCTTTTTCCTCCCCGGCCCCACCGAGGTCCGCCCCGAGATTCTCGCGGCGATGCAGCGTCCGCTCATCTCGCATCGCGGGCCGGAGTTCGAGGCGGTTTACGCGCACTGTGATGAAGGGCTCCGCCGCGTCTTCCGGACCACGCGACCCGTATTTATCAGCAGCTCGTCGGCCACTGGCCTGATGGAGGCGGCCATCCGCAACGCGCCCGCCGGACCGGTGCTCTCGCTGGTCAACGGTGCCTTCTCTGCGCGGTTCGCGGATATCGCCCGCGCCTGCGGTCGCGTGGTGGAGGCGCTCGAGGCGCCGTACGGCGAGGTCGTCGCGCTCGAGCGGGTGGAATCCGCCTTGCGCGCGCGCCGCTTTGCCGCGGTCACCGCCGCGCACTCCGAGACGTCCACGGGGGCCGCGCAGGACGTGCAGGCCATCGCCGAACTCGCGCACGCCAACGGCGCCTTCTCGCTGATCGACTCCGTCTCCGGGATGGGCGGGATGCCGGTCGAGACGGACGCCTGGGCACTCGACTTCGTGCTCACCGGCTCCCAGAAGGCGCTCGCGTTGCCGCCGGGGCTCGCGTTCTGCTGCGCCAGCGAGCGCTATCTCGCCGCCGCTGCCGAGGCGCCGGCGCGCGGCCGGTACTTCGATATCGTCGAGTTCGCGCACTACGCCGCGAAGCACCAGACGCCCAACACTCCCGCCGTCTCGCTGTTCTACGCGCTCGAGGCGCAGATGGCGGCCATTGGCCCCACGGGGATGGAATGCCGCTGGGCGCGCCACGCCGCAATGGCCGCGACCACCCACGCTTGGGTGGAGCACCAGCGACCGAGCGGCCGCGTGACCGGGATCCTCGCCCCCGCCGGATCGCGCAGCAACACGGTCACGGTTGTGAAGACCGCCGATGATGTGGACGCGCGGCGGGTGGTCGACGCCTTGGCCGAGCGGGGCTACGTCGTGGGCGGCGGCTACGGCAAGCTCGCCGCGTCGTCGTTCCGCATCGGCCACATGGGCGATCAGAGCGTCGCGACCATCACGAACTTGCTCGACGCCCTCGTCGAAACGCTGGCGGCGCGCTAGCGGCGCGCGCGTGATGCGCGTATTCCGCGCGCACGCACGGCCCTTTTGCTACGGCGCGAATCGCGAGATCACCACTGGGGCGATGACGACGCCGCGACTTCCGGGCGCCAGCAGGTCCGCCACCGCGCGCTGCCGATGGGTGAAGATGCGCCGTAGCATCGGGTGCACGACCGGCGCGGCCAGATCGCCCAGCGGCGCGAACGGGAGCCGGAAGCGCACATGGTCGTCAATGCGGGTTCCGCCGTCCACGGCCACGCACCGGTGCTCGTGCACCCACTCGGCGTACGGTCCCCGGAGCTGCTCGTCGACGAACCGGTGCGGCGGCTCCCACCCGCTGATCAGCGTGCGCCAGCGCATCGGGACGCCCCAGACGCCGATGGTGTAGTCGATGAGCGTCCCCTGCTGCATCACGATCGGCAACGGCGTCTGGATGCTGAACCGCGTCTCCGGCGGGGTGATGCGCCCTAGGTTGGCGGCCTCGGCGAAGAACGGAAAGACCTCCGCGAGGGGCAGCGGAAGGGTCAGTGAGGTGGTCAGGTGCCAGGATCGGGAGCCCATGCGCGGAAACCTGTGCGTAGGGTGGTGCGTTGAGGAGGAGACGGTGATACCGTATAGCTCCAACGCAACTCGCCACCGGCGCTGTTCCCCGCCGTTTTCCGACCCTTCATTCACACGCTGTGCATCAACCCGCCTTCCGTCCTGAGCACCTGCTGCCGATGCGCCTCGTCGCCGAGCGCACCGGGCTGTCGCCGGACGTGCTCCGCGCGTGGGAGCGCCGCTATGGCGCGGTGGCGCCGTCGCGGTCGCCGGGCGGCCAGCGCTGGTACACAGAGTCGGATTGTGCGCGGCTACGCCTGCTCGCCCGCGCCGTCGACGCGGGGCGGAACATCGCCTCGGTGGCGAACCTCACCGACGACGCACTGGATCGGCTCGTGCGCCATGAGGAGGCCGCCCGCCTCGCCCGGCGCACGCCGCACGCCTTGGCCGTGGAGCCGTACCTCGCCGAGGTGCTGACGGCCGTCGAGCAGCTCGACGCCTTCACGCTTGAGCAGTCGCTGAAGCAGGCCACGCTCCATTTGTCGCTGGATGAGCTGCTCGAAGGGCTGGTGACGCCACTCATGCGCACGGTCGGCGAACGGTGGCACGCGGGGACGATGACAGCGGCCCACGAACATCTCGCCTCGACCGGCGTACGTCAGCTGCTGGGGTGGATCATCGACCAGCATGCCCCGCCCGCAAGCGCGCCCACCGTGCTCGTGACGACGCCAGCCGGGCAGCATCACGAGCTGGGGGCGAAGCTCGCCGCGGCCACCGCGGCGACGATGGGGTGGAACGTCGTCTATCTCGGCCCCAACCTGCCGGCACCCGTGATCGTGGATGCCACCAGCGTCTGCCGCGCGCAGGCCGTGGCGCTGAGCGTGATCTTTCCCCAGGACGATCCGCGGTTGGACGGAGAGCTGCGGACCCTGCGCGCCACGCTGCCCGCCGAGGTGCCGATTATCGTCGGCGGCGCGGGCGCCACGGCCTACCGTCCCACGCTCGAAGGCATCGGCGCGTCGATCGCCACTGACCTCGTGACTATGCGCCAGTGGCTGCAGGCACGGGCGGCATCCGCGGCGCAGCACTAGGACGGCGGCGCCTCACCGGCGAGCCGGCGCTCGACTACATCCGCGGGCCGCGACCCATTTCGTCGATCGTCACGGTGCTGGGCCGACGCGTCTTCTGCAGGCGCGCCGCGACCTTCTCGTTCTCGGCGAGCACGCGCAGGATGTTTCCGCTCGCCAGCTTGCGCAGTTCGTCGTCCGTCCAGCCGCGGCGGGCCAACTCGGCCAGAAGCGCCGGGTAGGTTGAGACATCCTCCAGCCCCTGGATGTGGTCGCCGCCGACGCCGTCGAAATCGCCGCCGATGCCGACGTGGTCGGCGCCGGCCAGCTTCTTCACGTGGTCGAAATGATCCGCCGTCTCGGCGAGCGTGACCACCGGGCGCGGATTCGCGCGGTCCCACTCCGCCATTGCCAGCCTCAACCGCGCGGTGTCGCCGCCGAAGCCCGAGGCCAGTTCGCGTGACCGGATGGCGCGCGCGACATCCCATTGGCGCCGCCGCTCCGAGACGAAGTTGGTCACGAAGGTGATCATCATCACGCCACCGTTCTTCTTCAGCCGCACGATGATCGAGTCGGGGACGTTGCGGCGGTGGTCGGTGAGCGCGCGCGCCGAGGAGTGCGAGAACATTACCGGCGACTCACTGACGTTGAGTGCGTCGCTCATCACCCCCGGCGAGACGTGCGACAGGTCCACGATCATGCCGAGCCGGTTCATCTCGCGCACCACCTCGCGCCCGAAGGGGGTGAGCCCGCCGTGCCGCGGCTGGTCGGTGCCCGCGTCCGCCCAGTCGAGCGTGACGTTGTGGGTGAGGGTCATGTAGCGGGCGCCGAGATCGTAGTAGACCCGCAGCGCGCCGAGCGAGTTCTCGATGGCGTGTCCGCCCTCGATCCCAAGAAAGGACGCGACCTTGCCCACAGCCATCGCGCGCCGCGCGTCGGCGGCGGTCCGCGCGAAGACCATCTCCTTGTCGTACTTCGCGATCATGCGGCGCGCGATGTCGAACTGCTCCAGCTGCATGCGCGCGTAACCCGAGTCCCGCGCCTCGCCGGGGATGTAGATGGACCAGAACTGGCCGCCGAGCCCGCCCTTCTTCAGGCGCGCCAGGTCCGTATCCTGCGCCTTGAGGTCTGTGCGCAGGTCAAAGTGGTCCACATCGCGCGGCCGGAGGGCGTTGTAGCGGATCTCCCACGGCACGTCGTTGTGCCCGTCGATGATCGGCGTCGTCGCCAGCAGCTTCTTGACGCGCGCGAGGAAGGGATCGGGTGCCTGGGCGGTGGTGAGGGCCGGGATGGCGAGGACGAGCGCGGCGACGAAGTGGCGCATGGTGGGCGAAGTGCGGGGTTCAGGGAACAGAGTGGAGTGCAGGGGGCAGGGTACTGAGTGGAGGGCAGGCTGCGGGGCGAAGAGAATTCCCAAGAAGGGCGCCGTTCGGACCGGAGGAATGTAGAGCGCACCGGAGCGCCGCTTCAACTGCGATCTCGCCCCTGCTCCCCGCCCCCTGCACCCCACCCTGCTCCCTCCACCCTGCACCCCACTCTGCTCCCTGCTCCCTGCACCCAAAAACCAACGCCCGCGCCAAAGCGCGGGCGTCAGTTAGGAGGGTGCTGCAAACTTCAGCTCTTCTTCACACCGCAGGTGTTGATGCCGAGCACCGAGTAGAGCGGGCAGATGCCGGTGGCGCCGGTCAGGATGGGCACGACGCCGATCCACGCCCACATCCAGCCCTTCGTGATGGCGAGCGCGACCAACGCCACGCCGACCGCCACGCGCAGTACACGATCCGCCGTGCCTTCATTCACCTTGAACATGGTAACCTCCAGAGGGGGGAGAGGATTTCGCGTTATATATCTATAATAGTATGCGGTAGTTCATCAAGATCCGCTAGGGGGACCGGACTGCCGCCGGCGCGCCCGATCGGCGCGCGCGTCGCTGCCCGCTACGTCACGCGCAGCGCGCGTCCGGATCGCGCACCTCGCTCGCCGTCCAATAGCGCCATCGCCCCGTTCACGAACACGGCTTTCACGCCGACGGCGTACTGGAACGGATTCTCAAATGTCGCTGTGTCGGCGACGGTTCCCGGGTCGAACACCACGACGTCGCCGAATGCGCCGGCGCGTAAGTACCCACGCCGGGCCAGGCGAAGCCGCTCGGCGCTGAGCGCGCTCATCTTGTGGATGGCGGCGCCGAGCGAGAGCGCCTTCCGCTCGCGGACGTAGCGGCCGAGCACGCGGGCGAAGGTCCCGGCGCCGCGCGGATGCGGATGCCCCCGGCGCGCCGGGCCGCTCACCGCGAGCGAGCCGCCATCGGAGCAGACCATTGCCTGCGGATGTTGGAGGATGCGCTCGAGGTTCTCCTCGCTCATTGCGAAGCCGACCATCCCGACGCTGCCGCGGTTCCCCTTGAGCAGGGCCATTGCGGTCTCGTAGGGCGCCAGGCCGCGCGCCGCGGCCACCGCGTTCAGCCGCTGTCCCTCGGCCGTCTTGTCCGCGGGATTCGACACGCTCGAGATCTGCACGTTCTGCCAGCCGCCGATGAGCGCCGCCTTCTCCTCCGCATACGCGCGGATTCGCGCCGCCGTTTCGGGCTCGTCGAGCCGCCGAAGGAAGTCCTCGGGCTGGCCGTCGCGCGCCCAGACCGGAAACAGGTTTGACAGGCCCGTCTGGTAGGCGAGGTACGGATAGCGATCGAAGGCCGCGTCCACGCCCGCGGCGCGCGTCTCGGCGATCTTCGCGAAGATTGTGTCGAGCTTCCCCCAGTTGCGCGGCCCCTGCGTCTTGAGGTGGGCGATCTGCAGCGGGCAGCCCGCGCCGCGTGCCACCGCGATGGCCTCGTCCACCGCCTCGACGAGCTGGTCGTCCTCGTTGCGCATGTGCGAGCTGTACGGCAGGCGGCGCTTCGCCAGCGGCTTGCTGAGTTCGATCAGCTCGCTGAGCGGCGCGAACGCGCCCGGCGTGTACTCCAGTCCCGTGGACGCGCCGCAGGCGCCGTCGGCGAGCGAGCGCTCGACGAGGGCGACCATGCGCGCGATCTCTGCCGGCGTCGCCTCGCGGTTTGCGTTGCCGATGACGGCGCCGCGCACCGTCCCCAGCCCCACCATCGAGGCCACGTTGGCCCCCGGCACGAGCCGGTCCACGGCGTCGAAGAACGTCTTCATCGACTCACGGTCCGCGTCCTCATCGGCCGACGCGCGCGGCGCGCGCGACGAACCGTCCTGCCCGACGACAACCGTAGTCACGCCCTGGCGGACCATCGACTCCATGTTCGGGTCGTCGAACATCGTCCCGTCGCCGTGCGAATGGACGTCAATGAAACCGGGCGAGACGGCCAGCCCGCGGGCGTCCACCTCAAGGCGCCCCGCCTCGCGCAGGCGACGGCCGACGGCGATCACGCGCCCGCCGTCGAGCGCGACGTCTGCCTCGATCCCGGTCGCGGCCAGCGACCCGTCGAAGACCGAACCGCCGCGAATCACAACGTCCACCTGCGCGTCGCGGCGATGGACAAAGGGCGCGCAGGCAGCAAGCGCGGCGGTGGATGACGTGCGGACGAAGTCGCGGCGAGTAGGCATAGGAGACAGAGAGACAACAGAGAAACAACAGAGAAACAACAGAGAGACAACAGAGAGACAACAGGACGGCCACTGCCAGGCGAGCATCTGGCCGCAGCGAATATGGGCGAAACCGCGCGCCCCGGACAGAGACCGCCCGACGCAAACGAGGGCCGCCGAAGGCAGCCCTCTGTTGTTTTTCTGTTGTCTCTCTGTTGTTTTTCTGTTGTCTCTCTGTTGTCTCTCTGTTGTCTCTCTGTTGTCTCTCTAGTACCTGTAGTGCTCCGGCTTGTACGGCCCCTCGACCGGCACTCCGATGTACGCCGCCTGCTTGTCGGAGAGCGTCGTCAGGTGCACGCCAAGCTTGGCGAGGTGCAGGCGCGCCACCTTCTCGTCGAGCTTCTTCGGCAGCGTGTACACCTGCTTCTGGTCGTACTTCGTCCCCGACAGCGTCGGCTTGCCCGTCGCGGCGAGGTGCAGGTCGATCTGCGCCACCACCTGGTTGGTGAACGAGCAGCTCATCACGAAGCTCGGGTGCCCCGTCGCGCACCCCAGGTTGAGCAGCCGCCCCTCGGCCAGGATGAGCACCGAGTGCCCGTCGGCGAAGATCCACTCGTCGAACTGCGGCTTGATGTTGTTGCGCGTGATCCCCGGGTAGGTCTTGAGCCCGGCCATGTCGATCTCGTTGTCGAAGTGGCCGATGTTGCCGACGATCGCCTTGTCCTTCATCTGCGCCATGTGCTCGGCGCTGATGATGTTGAAGTTCCCGGTGGCGGTGACGAAGATGTCGGCGGTCTTCACGACGTCCTCGAAACGCACCACTTGGTAGCCCTCCATCGCCGCCTGCAGCGCGCAGATCGGGTCGATCTCGGTGATGACGACGCGCGCGCCCTGCCCGCGAAGCGCCTGCGCGCAGCCCTTCCCCACGTCGCCGTAGCCGCAGACGACGGCGACCTTGCCGGCGAGCATGACGTCGCTCGCGCGCAGGATGCCGTCGGTGAGCGAGTGCCGGCAGCCGTACAGGTTGTCGAACTTGCTCTTCGTCACCGAGTCGTTGACGTTGATCGCTGGGAAGAGGAGCGTTCCCGCCTTCATCATCTCATAGAGGCGGTGCACGCCCGTCGTCGTCTCCTCGGAGACACCCTTCAGCGCCTGGGCGACCTTCGTCCAGCGCTTGGGGTTCTTCTTCAGCTCGGCGGCGAGGAGGTTGAGGATCACGCCCCACTCCTCGCTGTCGGTGACCGGGTTGAAGACGGGCACCTTGCCGGCCTGCTCGTACTCGACGCCCTTGTGCACCAGCAGCGTCGCGTCGCCGCCGTCATCGAGCAGCAGGTTGGGCCCGGTGCCGTCGGGCCACATCAGCGCCTGCTCCGTGCACCACCAATACTCGTCAAGCGTCTCCCCCTTCCAGGCGAAGACGGGGATGCCGGCCGGTTGGTCCACCGAGCCAGTCGAACCGACCGCCACGGCGGCGGCGGCATGGTCCTGCGTCGAGAAGATGTTGCACGAGACCCAGCGCACGTCGGCGCCCAGCGCGGCGAGCGTCTCGATGAGCACGGCGGTCTGCACGGTCATGTGCAGCGAACCCATGATCTTCGCGCCGGTGAGCGGCTTGCTCGCGCCGTACTCGGCGCGCAACGCCATCAGGCCGGGCATCTCGTATTCGGCCAGCCGGATCTCCTGGCGCCCCCACGTGGCGAGCGAGAGATCGGCGACCTTGAACGGCGGACGGCCGGCGTCAACGGACGCGGCGAAGGGATGAACGGTGGTAGGCATAGGGGCGGATGGTCGACGGAAGACGGTGGACGGTAGACAGTGGACGGTGGACTGAGGCGCGAGCAATGCGAAGCGACTAGCGGACCTTGCTTGCGCGCCGCTTGGCTGCGCGCGCAGGCGTGGTGAGGACCGCGGCGAACAATGACGGCCCCTTCGCACCTGGAATCGGCGGAAGGGCCTGCAGGCGCGAGGCGGCGAATCCCGCGGCGAGCGCCCACGCGGCCAGCTGGTGGGCATCCACGCCGAGGCGCTGGTGCCCCATCGTTTGACGGTACTCGTCGTGCTCGTGCGGGAGTATGTCGACGATGATCGCGCGGCCGCCCGGCACGAGGATGCGGCGCACCTCAGCCAGTGCGGCGCCGGGATCGGCCACGTACGGGAGCACGAGCGACAGCACGGCGACGTGCGCCGTGCGCGCTGGCAGCGGCAGCGCCTCGAGCGATCCCGCATGGACTTCCGCGTGCTCCACACCCTGCAAACGCGCCCGCGCCGCGCGGAGCATGGCCGGCGACTCGTCCACCGCGATCACCCGGCGGACAAATGGCGCGATGGTCTCGGCGAGCTGCCCCGTGCCGCAGCCCAGGTCGGCGACGACCCACGTGGACTCCAGCAGGCCAAGCAGGGCGAAGAGCTCCGGGCGCGCGCCGAACAGCTCGCTGCGCAGTCGGTCCCATTGCCCAGCGGCGGAGGCGAAGAACTCCTGCGAATTCGCGTGCCGGCGGGCGATCACCTCGTGCACGCGCGCCGCGTCGCGCTCGGCGGCCGGATGGCGCGCGACCTCCTCGCGCACCGTGTGCCAGAGCCGCCGCGCCCCCGCCTCGAGCTCGCGACCGGCCATCCGGTAGCGGTTGCTCGGGCCGGACTCGCGCGACGACACCCACCCCGCGTCGGCCAGCGCCTTGAGGTGGCGGCTCACCGTGGACTGCGGCAGTTGCAGCACGTCCTGCAGCTCGCCGACGGTCAGCTCGTGCCGCTCCAGGCAGGCGAGCAGCCGCGCGCGGGTGGCGTCGGACAGGGCGGCAAGGCGGTCGAAGACCGCGGGGGCAGTGGGAGCACTCATCCGTATATCCGGATAATAGAATGAAGGAAGCGGCGGGTCAAGCGGCCTCGGTCGGCAATCCCCTTTCCCTTCCCCTGCACCCCACCCTGCTCTCTTCCCCTGCACCCCACCCTGCTCCCTTCACCCTGCACCTCAGAAGTCTCTCGCCCGTCGGTAAACCCTGACGTAGTCAATGTCGTGATACTGCGGAAACGTCGTCGTCGTATCGGGATTCCCCGGCCACCCGCCGCCCACCGCGGTGTTCAGGATCAGGTAGTGCGGCGTGTGCGGAATCCCCGTCGTCGTCGCGTGAATCCGCTGGCCGTCGATGTACCACCGGATCGAGTCGGGCTCCCACTCCAGCGCGTAGACGTGGAAGTCCTGCGAGTAATCCACCGTTCCGCGCCAGGTGCCCGAGGTGGACTTCTTCTCGCCCTTGAACGTCGTGTAGTGGAGCGTCCCGTAGAGCACGTTCGGTTCGTGGCCGAGGTACTCCATGATGTCGATCTCGCTGTACCACGGGCGCTCCTCCGGGATCAGCCGTTCGCGCCCCTCGGCCACCTCCCGCTGCATCAGCGCCTCCATCGCCCAGTTTCGGTTCTGCGGGTAGAGCCAGTGCGCGGGCCAGAGCCCCTTCCCCACCGGGAGCTTCGCGCGGATCTCGATCCGGCCGTATACCGGGGCCAGCTTGCCGCGCGTGTCGAGCCGCCCGCTCGTGTATTTCATGGTGCCGTACGACCGCTCGCGGCTGCGGATGCGCAGCAGCCCGCGCTCGACGTAGACCTCGTCGGGGAGATAGTACTGGAGCTCGTCGTGCTTGCTCTGTTCGCGCAGCAGCACGTTCCATTTGGTGGTGTCGAGCCGCGCGCCGTTGAACTCATCCTGCCAGACCAGCCGCCAACCGGGCGGAGCGGTCGCCTGGGCGGTCGGCGGGGACCCCGGGGACGCCGGGGACGCCGGGGACGCCGGCGGAGACTTCGGTGGTCGAGGTGAACGCGGCGTCGCGGACGATCCGGGCGCCTGCGCGGCCAGTGGCCCCGAAACGAGCAGCGCGCCGAGCATGACGGGAGCGAGGAACTTCATATCGCCGTCCTTCCAGAGTAGAGTTCGGGTGCGCCGAGGGAACGGTCTTCTTAACCTACGGCGTTTCTGTCTTCGACGGCGATGGCGCGCCCGCGCGCCACCGCCGTCCCCTTGCCCGGAGAGGAGCCCGACGTGACCCCGTGGGTGCAGCGCCTGCTGATCGCCAACATCGCCGCCTTCTTCGTGCAACTCACCGCGCCGAGACTGGTGGAGCCGCTGGTGTTCGTCCCGATGCTGGTCTTCATGCAGCCGTGGACGATCGTCACGTACATGTTCCTCCACGGCGGGTTTACGCACCTGCTGTTCAACATGCTCGGGCTCTACTTCTTCGGCCCGCGCATCGAGTCGCGCCTCGGCTCGCGCCGGTTCATCACCCTCTACTTCGTCGCCGGCGTCAGCGGCGCGCTGTTGTCGTTCATCTTCGCCCCGTACGCCGGTGTGATTGGGGCGTCCGCCGGGGTGTTCGGCATCATGCTCGCCTTCGCGCACTTCTGGCCGCGCGAGCAGATCTTCATCTGGGGCGTTCTCCCGCTCGAGGCACGCTGGCTGGTGGTGATCACCACGGTGCTTGCTCTCTGGAGCGGCTTCAGCGGCTCCCGCGGCGGCGTGGCCGACTTCGCCCACTTGGGCGGCTACGCGGGGGCCTACGTTTACCTGCGGCTGATCCGTTGGGGGAGCGCGGCGGCGCGGTTCAAGCGCAAGGCCGAGGGGGGCGGCGCCATCGTCGGCTCAATCGCGCCTTCCGTGGGCGGCTGGCAGCGGATCGACCCGTCCAAGGTGCACGAGGTGAACCGCGACGAGGTCAACCGCATCCTGGACAAGATCAGCGCCCAGGGCATCGGCAGCCTGACGCCGCAGGAGAAGGTGTTCCTGATGCACTTCGTGCCGCCGGACGACAGAAAACCCACGTAATCACAGAAACAACAGAGAAACAACTGAGCGAAAACGAAGCGGGCGTGGCGCGCAGGACTCGCGCCACGCCCTTCTGTTTTCTCTCTGTTGTTTCTCTGTTGTCTCTCTGCAACTACGCGTACGCAAACACCATCGCGTAAATGATCCACAGCACGATCATCGTGCCCAGGGCGAGCGCCGTCCAGGCGAAGAACCGGATCGCGCTAATCACGATCGGCTGGTAGGCCGGCACGAGGTGCTCCTCGAGCTTGCCCTCCTTCACCAGCTGCTCGTACTCGTCGGGCTTGTCGTGCTTGAGCTCGTCCACCGTCATGCGCCCGGTGAAGACCACCAGGTCCATCGGGAACTTCTCCGGCCGCAGGTGCGTGTTGAAGAAGTGGATGGTGAAGATGAAGCCCGTGGCCAGCAGCGCCTCGTCGCTGTGGACGATGGTCGCGACGTTGATGACCCATCCCGGGAGGAAGATCGAGAAGAACGTCGGGAACCAGAGCATCAAGCCGGTGGACCCGATCACGAAGATGCCCCAGAACACGGCGAAGTAGTCGAACTTCTCCCAGTACGTCCAGCGGCCGTAGGTCGGGCGCTTCCCCTTGCCGAGGAACCACTTCACCGAGCCGATGAGTTCCCGCAGGTCGCGCTTGTTGAACATCATCGAGCCCGGGCCGAGCACGAGGTCCTTCCACGTCACCTTGTCGCGCTGCTTCCGCTTGACAAGGTCAACGAGGTGGGCGACGAACACCGCCACCATGATCACCGCGGCGAAGCGGTGGATGAACCCGGCCGACTCGAAGCCGCCGAGCGCGCGCGAGATGAACGCCGCCCAGCCGGTGTACGAGAACTTGAGCGTCATCCCGGTCAGCGCGAGGCTGATGAAGGAGACGATCATCCCGATGTGCAGCACGCGATTGAGGCGGCTGAACCGCTGGTACTCGAGCTCGCCCTCCTTCGCCGGCGGATGCCGGCCGAACTCGGCGCGCATCTTGAGCGCGCGCGGCAGCCACATCAGCGTGTGCGCGCCGCCCACCGTGAAGGTGACGATGAGCAGCGTCGTCATCCCCCAGAAGACCCAGAAGAGCACCGGGTACTTGTGGAGGTCGTGGTGCGTCACGTGCGTCAGGTAGCCGGCGAAGCGGCGGTTGGCGCCCGGGTGGCATTCTTGGCAGGTGGCGACGACGTTCTGTCGACTCAGCTTCGAGCGGACGTCATTCACCCGCAGGATGTCGTGCGCGCCATGGCAGTCGTAGCACTGCGCCGTCTTCGTGTAGCCCAATCGCGACACCTTGCCATGGTACGTCTCGAAGTACGACTCCGTGATCTGCTTGTGGCAGGTGCCGCACTGCCGCATGATCTTGAACTTGAACCCTTCGGCGTCAGTGCGGCCGATCGTGTGCGCCGAGTGGCAGTCCTCGCAGACGGGGAGCTTCTGGTCGGTCTTGGTAACCAGCGGCGAGTGGATGCTGCGGGCGAACTGCCGGGCGATGCCTTCATGGCACTTGCCGCAGGTCTGCGCCTGGTTCTGGCGGTTGATGCTGGACTGGGTGCTGTCGTGCGGCAGGACGCTGTGCGCCGTGTGACAGCTGGTGCAGGTGGCCGTGACGACGAGCCCGGACTCGATCAGCCCCTTGCCGTGAATGCTCTCGGTGTAGTGCTCGACGATCTGCGTTTCGGTCCCCTTGTAGCTCCGCTCGGCCTTCTGGCCGGTACGGTGGCACTCGGCGCACAGCGTGGGGATGTGGGTCGGGAACGTCGGCGACTGCGGGTTCGTCTTGCCGAGGACGCCGTGGGTCCCGTGGCAGCTCTTGCACGTCGGGCCGTTGGGGTCCTTCTGCGCTTCTAGCTGGCCGTGAGTGCTGACGCGGTGCTCGTCACCCACCGCCGCGTGGCAGGCGGCGCAGTTCACCTTCTCGGTGATCGTCTCGCACGGGCGCATGCGCGAGGGCGAGACCTGCACGTGGCACTGGCTGCAGCGCGTCTTCGCGTGAATCGAATTGGCCAGCGAGTCGGGACGTATGTGCAGCGAACGGCCGTCCTTGGCCGCCTTGATGTCCACGCGCTCGTGGCAGCGCAGGCAGTCGCGATCGGCCATCCCCTGGTCATAGAAGACCCGGCGCGCCTTGTGCGGCTCGTGGCAGTCCACGCACGCCGGCAGGATGTGGCGCTCCCGCTCCCAGAGCTTGCCCTCGATCACCTTGCGGTGGACGTCCTCGATGGCCGCGTGGCACGTGGCACAGGTGGCGGCGATGTTGCGGCGGGCGATCGACGACTTGGAATCGGTGTGCTTCAGGATCGAGTGCGCGGTGTGGCACGACACGCACGTGGCCGCCACTGTCAGTCCTTTGGCGATCAGGGCCTCGCCGTGGATCGACTCCGTGTAGTTGTTGATGATGTTCGACTGGTGGATCTCGCGCTCACGCTGCACGCGCGTCCCTTCGGAGTGGCACCGGCCGCAGAGATACGGGATGCGCAGCGGCTGGACCGGGGAAGCGGGATCCTTGGCCCGCACGACCTCGTGCGTGCCATGGCAGCTGCTGCACTTGGGCGCCAGCGGGTCGCCGCGGGCGATCGCCTTGCCGTGCAGCGAGGCGTCGTGCTCCAACTGCTCCGCCTGGTGGCACGACCGGCACTGGGCCGGCTTGAGCGTCTCGTCGTGCGGGAGGTCCTTGTCCTTCAGGTCGGCGTGGCAGTCCACGCACTTGGCCTTGCCATGCACCGACCGACCGAACTTGGCCTCGTCCACGAACAGCGAGACGGTGCGGCCGTCGCGCTTCTTGGTCAGGCTCTTGTCGGTGTGGCACTCGAGGCAGTCGCCATTGGCCTGCGCGAGCGCCGGGCGGCCGCCCACTGCGCCCGCCAGCAGGGCGAGGGCCAGCAGGCCAGCGCGCGTTGCACCGCCGAGCTTAGAGGGGGCCGGGACCTTCATGCGGAGATGCCTCGTCGCTACGCGGGCTTCACGCCCGGTTCGTCATCCTCTTCTTCCTCGACGGCCTCTGCCTTGAGCTTCTCCAGCTCCAGCGGGTGCTCGTCCAGCATCTCCTTCTCCGTCAGCGTCCCCTTCCAGAAGGCGAGGTTGATGGGATAGATCTCCGGGTTGAAGATCACGAAGTACATGTGCCAGACGAGAATGGACAGCGTCGCCAGCCAGGCCTCGTAGTAGTGCACCGTGCGGGCGATGTCCCAGCCGAGCTTGGTCAGCAGGTTCACGAACGTGTTGTCGAACCACAGGATCACGCCCGTGGCGCCCATCACGATGTTGCCCCAGATCAGCGCCCAGTACTCGCTCTTCTCGATGTAGCTGAAGCGCCCGAACTTCGGCTTCACCGACGACCAGCCCAGGTTGTAGCGCAGCACTCCAAAGACGTCGCGCAGGTCCTGTGGCACCGGGAAGAGGTCCTTGACCAGCTGCCGGCCACGCGGGACGACGGCGATGTAGTAAATGTGGTACACGCTGGCGATGAGCATCACGACGCCGGCAATGCGGTGCACCAGGCTGCGCAGGTCGAAGGCGCCCGGGAAGTTCCGGTGCAGCGGCGCGACCCACCACGCCTCCGGGAACCTTAGCGCGAAACCCGTGATCACGAGGATGATGAAACTCACCACCAGCGTGGCGTGCTGCAGCCGCTCGTTGAGCGACATGCGCAGGTATAGCGTGTGGCCGCCGTGTTCCTCTTCGATCAGCCCGCGGCGCAGCATCAGCTGGCGCTTCGACTTCATGCGGAAGTCGAGGAGGTTGTGCACCACCATCCCGCCGATGATCAGGACGATCAGGATGATGTAGCCCAGCGACACCCAGAACAGGATGGGCTCGTCCTCCTGGGTCATCGTAAGGTGCACCTTCCCCTCGGCAAAGCGTTCAGTCGCCCCGGGGTGGCACTTGCCGCAGGTGACCTTGAGGTTCGACTTGTGGACCGTGGACGTCGAGTCGGTGGACGGCTTGATGTCGTGGCCGCCGTGGCAGCTCGCGCAATTGGCGACGGCGAGATCCCCGCCGCGCCCAGCGAGGCCGTGGTAGCTGTCGGTAAAGGTCTTGAATCGGTCGCTCTGGAGCCCGTACTTCGCGGACAGGGCCACCGACTCGTGGCAGGGCTGGCAGACCTGGGCGGAGAGGTTAAGCGGCGCGACGCGCGACTTGGGATCGTCCTTGCCGAGGATGGCGTGCTCGCCGTGACACGAAGTGCACATCGGCGAGTCGTCGTTCCCCCTGGCCACCTCAACGCCGTGCACGCTCGCGTTGTACTCGTCGGCGATCTTGGTGTGGCACGCCCCGCAGGTCATGGGGATGTTGAGGCGGGCGACGAAGGACGTGCCGTCGGAGCCCCGCTTCATGTCGTGGCTGCCGTGGCAGCTCACGCAGTTCGCCGCCCCGGCGGCGCCGCCTTCGAGGGCCCGCCCGTGCACGCTCTGCTCGTAGCCCTTGATGAAGCCGGCCGTCGGCGAGGTGCGCGCCTTCACGTCCTCGTTGTCGAGGTGGCAGCTGAGGCAGAGCGTGTTCTGCGCCTTCTTCGCGGCGAGCGAATCGGCGGCGTGCGTGACGAACGCGACGTTGCTCTTGTGGCAGGTCAGGCAGTCGGGCGCGCCCTTCACGTTCTGGGCCAGCGCCTTGCCGTGCGCCGAGGCCGGGAAGTGCTCGGCCGCCTTCTTGTGGCACTGCCCGCAGTCCTGCGTCAGGCGTTCCTTCGAGAAGGGATTGCCCGCCACCTTCGACGACTTGACGTCGTGTGCGCCATGACAGGCCTGACACGACGGCTTGCCGATACGGTTGGCGCTGACGGCCTTGAGCAGCTGCGGGTGAAACTGGTGCTTGAAGGTCGCCTTCGTGTGGCAGCGCGCGCAGTCGACCGGCGTGATCTCGGCCTTGTGCGGGAGCTCCTCGGCGTTGAAGCCGACGTGGCAGGAGACGCAGTTGACCTTCGCGTGCTCGGAGGCGTTGAGGATCTTCTCCTCGACGAACAGCGAGATGGTCTTCTTGTTCGCGCCCTCTTTGGTGAGGGTCTTGTCGTTATGGCACTGCAGGCAGTCCTCGCGCGTCTGCGCGAGGGCTGCCTGCGCGCCCAGCTGAGTGAAGGTCCCGAGCAGGAACAGGACGAGCAGACGCCGGATCATATGCTGGCCATCCTCTCAGCTGGGCGGGGGGTGGGGGGTAGCGCTATGCGGCCGGCTTCGGATGCGCGATGCTCTTCCAGGCCTCTTCGAAGTTGAACGCCTTGAACGTCGGGCTCTTCGCGTTGTGGCACGACTTGCACTGCGCCTCGATGGCGGCCTTGTCGGCGTAGACCACCATGCCGCCCTTCTGGGAGAGCTCTCGCGACTTCATCGTTGCCATCGCCTTGTAGCCCGAGCCGGCGCCGTGGCAACTCTCGCACTGCACGCCCTGCTTGATGTCCGCCGCGTTCGGGCCGCCCTTGATGGCGTGGCACTCAAGGCACTCCGGCGACTCGGCGGCCGGCTTGGTCAGCCCCTTCGCCTTCGCGATCTCAGCCGACTTCGCGGTGGTCAGCGTGTTGTACGCGCTGGCGTGCTTGGACTTCTCCCAGATCGCCAGCTGCTGGCCCTGCTTCTCCGACTTGTGGCACATCGTGCACGCCTTCACCCCGATGTAGGTGTTCTGGGCGCTCGCATCGCTGGGCACGAAGACGGCCGCGGCCAACGCCAAAAGACCAAACGTGCGCTTCATGTTGGTGCTCCCCTTGTTCGTCCTGCCGGTGAACGATGAAACGAACGGTCAAACCCCACTTCATTCTACCCCTCGCCTGCGAACAAATCTCCTTGCGTACACAAAGATGTGAAATCCAGAGAATGCGGTCTCTGTGTACGGGAAACGCTGACGGCCGCGCAGGGGAGACTCCGAGGGATGGAAGGGGAAGGACACCCCCTGCGCAACGGCGACTACGTAGGCAATATTGCCGATCAGTCGGTCGGTCTTTGCGCGACCCGTCCGGAGTCCGAGTCCATGCGACTGAGAGTCCCTCCTTCGTTTGCGAACCCGATCACGCTCGTCGGCGTGACGATCACGACGGTTTGCTTCATCGTGATCGGGTTCCTCGTCGTCGTCGAGGCGTTGGCCACGGAGCCGAATCCCTACATCGGCATCCTCGCCTTCATCATCGTCCCGACGATCCTGTTGGGCGGCGTGGCGGTTGCGATTCTGGGCATCTGGCGGGAGAACCGCCGCCGCCGAGCCGGGCTTCCCGAGGGGAAGCTGCCGGTGATCAACTTCAACAACCCGGCACACCGCGTCGGCCTGATGGTCGTCATCGTCCTCGGCGTGCCGCTCGCGCTGGCCTCGGCGCTCGGCAGTGTCCAGGCGTACCACGCAATGGAGACCGACGCGTTCTGCGGCACGAGCTGCCATGTGCCGATGGAACCGGAGTACACGGCGTACCAGGTCGGCCCGCACGCGCGTGTTGGGTGTGTGAAGTGTCACATCGGTTCCGGCGCCGACTGGTTCGTGAAGTCCAAGCTCTCCGGCAGCTACCAGCTCTATTCCGTGGCGTTCAACAAGTTTCCTCGCCCGATCCGGACGCCGATCGTGAGCCTGCGCCCGGCGCAGGAGACGTGCGAGCAGTGTCACTGGCCCCAGCAGTTCTTCAGCCAGAAACTGATGCGGCAGACGTACTACCAGTCGGTGGGCAGCGGGCACGAGCAGTCGTCCATCGACCTGCTCATCAAGGTCGGCGGCGGCAACAAGGAGGCCGGACCCACCTCGGGCATCCACTGGCACATGAACATCCGCAACAAGATCACCTACGTCGCCACGGACGACCGGCGCCAGGCGATTCCGTGGGTGAAGATGGAGGGGCCGGACGGCGAGGTACGCGTCTTCCGCGACACGTCGCTGTCGTTCACCCCCGAGGATTCGGCGAACGGAGAGCAGCGGCGCATGGACTGCGTGGACTGCCACAACCGCCCGGCGCACCAGTACCGCAACCCGCAGCGGATGATCAACCACCTGATGTCGCTCGGCTGGATCGACCCGGCGCTGCCGCAGGCGAAGACGCTGGCCGTGCACGTGCTTGAGGACAGCTACTCGACGGCGCAGATCGCGCAGGACAGCATCCGCGCGTCCATCGAGGCGTTCTACGCCCAGAACTTCCCGGCGGTCGCCCGCGCGAAGAGGGATCAGATCGAACGCATGATCCACGAGGTGCAGGGGCTGTTCGCGAAGAACTACTTCCCCGCGATGCGCACCGACTGGAAGCGGCACCCCGACAACATCGGGCACATGTATTTCCTCGGCTGCTTCCGCTGCCACGATGGCAAGCATCTCGACGAGAAGGGCAAGCCGATCACCAACGACTGCAACGCCTGCCACACGATCATCGGCCAGCAGGTCGGCAACCGGCCCAAGCAGGTGTCGGACGCCGGGCTGAAGTACATCCACCCCGTGGACGTGGGCAGCGACTGGACCGTCGGCCCCTGCTCCGAATGCCACAGCACCAAGCCGGACGAGTCCGGCGACAAAAAGACCAAGCACACGGTGGCGAGCGCGCGGCGCTAGACCGCGCCTGGCCCCGCCGCCCCCCATCACCCGGTTAGATTGCGAGCCGGGTGCGACACACCCCCAACGTGACCAATCGAGGAGTTCCTGCTATGCGTGGCGCCTTATCCCTGCTGCTCGTGGCGAGCGTCGCCGCCTGCGGCAACACCGACAACAACGCGGAGCCCGACAAGGTACCGCTGAGCGCCGCGCCGGCGGCGCCGGGCGCCGACGCGGCCGCCCCTGCCGGCGCGCTTGCCGGGCCGGTGCTCGAGCGGCTCGACGCGCCGCCGTACACGTACCTGCTCGTGAAGACCACGCAGGGCGAAACGTGGGCGGCCGTGCCGCGCACGAACATCGCCAGCGGCGCGAACGTCCGCGTGTATAACCCGATGCTGATGACGAAGTTCGAGTCGAAGGCGCTCAAGCGCACCTTTGACGAGATCTACTTTGGCACGCTGACGCCGGACGGGCAGGACCAGGTGGCGGCCGGAGCGCAGGGCCCGGCGACCGGGACGATGCCGGCGGGCATGCCGCCGGGCGGCGATCCGCATGCCGGCATCAATGTGCCCGCCGCCGCACCGGTGAAAGTCGGCAAGGTGGCGAAGGCGACCGGGCCGGACGCCTACACGATCGCCGAGGCGTTCGCCAAGAAGGACCAGCTCGCCGGCAAGACGGTGACGATCCGCGGTACGGTGGTGAAGTACAACGCGCAGGTGATGGGGAAGAACTGGATCCACATCCAGGACGGCAGCGGCGACGCGGCGAAGGCGACCAACGACGTCACGGTGACGACGATGGACGAGACGGCGAAGGGGCAGACGATCACCGTGCGCGGCACGGTGAAGACGAGCAAGGACTTCGGCGCCGGCTACAAGTACGCGGTGATCATCGAGGACGCGAAGATCGTGAAGCCGTAGGCATCTCGCCGGACGAAAACCGAACGGGCGTCCCTTGGGACGCCCGTTCTTCGTTGGCAGCGCTGAGCGGCGCTTTCGGCGACGTGCGCCGCGTCGTCAGGGCGCGAGGCGCTCGATCCGCCACCCGCCGTCGGCGCGCGTGTACTCGAAGCGGTCGTGCAGGCGGTTGATGCGCCCCTGCCAGAACTCGAACATCTCGGGGAGCACGCGGTAGCCGCCCCAGAACGACGGCAGTGGGATCTTCCCGTCGGCAAACTTGCGCTTCATCTCCTCCCATTTCATCTCGAGCAGCTGCCGCGACGAGATGACGCTGCTCTGCGGCGACGCCCACGCGGCCAGCTGGCTTCCCACCGGGCGCGTGATGAAGTACGCCGTCGCCTCGGCGACCGACACGCGCTCGACGCGCCCCGTGATGAGCACCTGCCGCTCGAGCGCGACCCACGGGAAGAGCAGCGCGGCGCGCGGGTTTTCGGCGAGCTGCTTCGCCTTGCGGCTTTCGAGGTTCGTGAAGAAGACGAAGCCGCGCTCGTCGTACTGCTTGAGCAGTACCGTGCGCAGCAGCGGGCGGCCGTCGGGCCACGCGGTGGCCAACGACATCGCGTTGGGCTCGGGGATGCCCGACGCGCACGCCTGGTCGAACCAACGGCGGAACTGCTCCACGGGATTGTCGTGCAGCTCCTCGCGGGTGACCCCCACGGTGGAGTACTGCTTGCGCATGTCGGCGAGGTTCATGGAAGCTCGATCGAGGAGACCGGACTGAAATCTAGCGCGCGCGTGCGTGTCAGAGGCACTTGAACACGCGCGCCGAACGCCCGCGGACCAGGTCGAAAGTGCCGACGGTGACGTTGGAGTCGGTCATCACCACCGTCAGGGTGAGGCGATCGCCGCTGACCCGCCCGCTATAGCGCGCCGGCCGCCGCGGCAGCACCTCGTCGACCCGAATGGGGCCGCCGCGCCCGGGCGTGTGCGTTCCAACGGCCAGGACCGTGCCGTCGGCCTGAGGACGCAGCGCCTGGGTGATGCGCCCGACGGCGCAGTCGTACTCCATTGTGCCGCTGTCGGCCGTGGCCACGAGGCCGGCATGGTCGCCGCCCCACTCGCCGAGAATGAGCGCCGGCGGCGCCGTGCCACTCCCGCCGCAGGCCGTGGCGACCAGCAGCGCCCCGACGAGCCAGCGGGTTCGCCGCGCCGCAAGGCGGGTCGCTCGTCCGTTCCCTGCACCGCGCGTCGCCACCACCCTACTCCACGCGCTCGAGCGCCAGCGTCGAACCCCGCAACGCGTCGCTGACATAGCAATGCATCCCCACCGCCGTCAGTCCGGCGTCGCGGAAGGCTTGGCGATACCACGCCGGCGCGCGGTGGTGCCAATGGCGCTTGTCGCCCTCAAGTTCGTCCTCGTTCGTGAACGCCTCGAGGTAGGCAATCCCGTCGAGCAGCGACGCCACAGCGCGCAGGCCCGGGCCCAGCTCCTCGGCGTGGACGTACTGCAGGACGTCACAGCAGACGACGAGGTCGAACCGCTCGGTGATGCCGAGCGCGCCCAGCGTGCCGAGGGTCCCTTCGCGAATGCCGCGCGTGCGGCCGAAGCGCCGCACCACATACTCGCTGGAATCCACGCCCACGTACTCGAGCTTCGGTCGCTCGTCAAGGAAATGCGCGCGCCAGGTCGCCTCGCCACAGCCGACATCGAGCACCGAACGCACCGGCCGTTCGAGCAGCGCTTCGGCCACGCCGAGCACAAGGCGCACCTTGCGCCGCACGCCCGCGGGGGTAGCCACGCGATGGCGCGGGTCGCGATACCAGCGGTCGAAATACGCCTGGTCGTAGCGCTTCGGCATCACGCCCCGCCGCGCAACGCGCGCCGAATGTCGGCGGAGTCAACGATTCGCTGCCCGTCGGGTTCGGCAAGGGCCAGCCTGACCATGCCCGCGGCGAGCTCCGCGCCGGAGAGCGTCGCCCAGCGGTCATGCAGCGCCTGGCCGCCCAGCTGGCTGGCCCCGCGCAGCAGCGCGTCGACAACACGGCTCGTCAGGCGCTCGGCGATGCGGCGCTCGTCGCGGTCGCTGCCGGAGATGAACGACGGGCGGACGATGAGGTAGGGCAGTCCGCTGCCCTGCACCTCCTGCTCCACGCGTCCGCGGACCGCGAGGTATGCATTGCCGCTCCCGGCGCTCGCCCCGATCGAGCTGAGATAGACGAACCGCGGGTGGATCCCCGCCTCCTGCACCGCGCGCAGAAGCAGAAGCGTGAGACCATAGTCCACGGCCTCGTATCCGGCGGCGCGGCCGGTGGCGCGTTCGTCGCGCGCGGCGCGCGCGCGCGTCGTGCCGAGCAGCGCGAAGACGAAGTCGGGGCGCACACGCGCCATCGCCCGCGCCATCTCATCGGTCCACGGGGTAGCGTCCACCGTGGCCCCTGCAGCGCTGAACCGCGCCGTCCACGCGCCGAGCGCGGCCGAGTCGGGCCGCACGTGGGCGACGGTGCGCGCGCCCTCCCTGGCGAGGCGCTCGGTGACGTGCCGCCCGGTGTATCCGGTGGCGCCGACGACGAATGCGGTGGGCATGCCGCGAATCTACCCCGAGCGAATGCCGAGGGTGAGGAGGCGGCTACGCCGGCGGCGGTGCGTCCTCGTCCTTCGGCGCGACCGCGTCCTCGGCGACCGGCTCGCGCCAGGTGAGAATCGCGAGAATCACCGCGCCCACCGTCACGCCGGAATCGGCGACGTTGAACGTCCAGAAGCGCGCGGAGCCGATGCCCACGTCGATGAAATCCACGACGCCGAGGTCGTGGCGCAGGCGGTCGATGAGGTTGCCGGCGGCGCCAGCGACGATCATCCCCAGCGACGCGGCCAGCCACGTCGAAGTGGGCGGCAAGCCGCGCCACATGCGCACGATGATGCCGATCATCACCACCGCAATCACGGAGAAGATCACCCGGGAGGACGGCCCGAAGTGCATGTTCATCGCCGCGCCGGTGTTGTAGGTCAGCGTCCAGCGCAGGTACTCGCCCATCACCTCGACGGGCTGGTGCAGCGCCAGCCGCGCCTCGGCGAAGCGCTTGGTGACGATGTCGCCGAGGAGGATGACGAAGGCGATCGGGACGAAGAGGCGGTCGCGCGTGGAGGAGAACATGCGGGGCGGGAGGGGCGTCGTGGACTGCGCCGTGCGTGATGCCTAAGTTATCGCCGCGACGCCCTTCGCGGGAACCCGCCGGGCGCGCTTTCCCTTTCGGCCGTGCCCGCGCCCCGACTTCCCATTGACGACGTGCTGCCCGCGGTGCGCGACGCGCTACGCGTGGCGCGCCGCGTCGTGCTGGTGGCGCCGCCCGGCGCCGGGAAGACGACGCGCGTGCCGCTCGCCCTGCTCGACGAGCCTTGGTGCGGCGGCCGCGTCCTGGTGCTCGAGCCGCGGCGGCTCGCCGCCCGCGCCGCGGCGCACCACATGGCGCGACAGCTCAGCGAGACGGTGGGCGAGACGGTGGGCTACCGTGTGCGCCTCGAGTCGCGGGTGTCGGCGCGGACGCGCATCGAGGTCATCACCGAAGGCGTGCTCACGCGCATGCTGCGCGACGATCCAACGCTGGACGGCGTCGCGGCCGTGCTGTTCGACGAGTTTCACGAGCGGAGCCTGCACGCGGATCTCGCGCTCGCCTTGACGCTCCACGCGCGCGCCCTCGTGCGCGACGACCTGCGGGTGGCCGTCATGTCCGCCACGATCGACGCCGCGCCGGTGGCGGCGCTGCTGGGCGATGCGCCGATCGTTCGGAGCGAGGGCCGGCTGCACGCCGTGGAGACGCGCCATCGCCCGCCGCGCGCCGGGCAGCGCGTGGACGTCGCGACGGCGGGCGTGGTGCGCGCCGCGCTCGCGGAGGAGTCGGGCGACGTGCTGGTCTTCCTGCCCGGACAGGGGGAGATCTCACGTACCGCGGCGCTGCTCGCCGAATCCGGCCCGGGCGTGGATGTCATCTCCCTGTACGGCGCGATGCCGCTCGAGGCGCAGGACCGCGCGATCCGGCCGAGCCCCGACGGGCAACGCAAGGTAGTGCTCGCCTCGGCGATCGCGGAGACGAGCCTCACCATCGAAGGCGTGCGCGTGGTGGTGGACAGCGGAATGTCGCGCGTGCCGCGCTTCGACCCTCGCAGCGGAATGTCGCGGCTCGTGACGACGCGCGTCTCGCGCGCCTCGGCCGACCAGCGTCGCGGACGTGCCGGCCGGTTGGGGCCGGGCGTGTGCTACCGCCTGTGGAGCGAGGGCGACGATGCGCAGCTGTTGGCGCAGCGCACGCCGGAGATCCTCGAGGCCGACCTCGCCGCGCTGGCCCTTGAGCTCGCCGCTGCGGGGATCGCCGACGAGCGCACATTGCGCTGGCTCGATCCACCGCCCGACGGCGCTCTGCGGCAGGCGCGCGGGCTGCTGCGTGAGCTTGACGCGCTCGATCGCGACCTCCGCATCACCGCGCACGGGCGGCGGCTCGCCGCGCTCGGCGCGCACCCGCGCCTCGCGCATCTCGTGGCGCGCGGCCATGCGCTCGGGCACGGCGCCCTCGCGTGCGACATCGCCGCGCTGCTCGGCGAACGCGACCTCTTCGATCGCGAGGCCGCGGAGGGAGATGCCGATCTCGCCGACCGCGTGCGCGCTCTGCGCGACGCGGAGTTCGCGCGCGCGCGCCGCGCCGACCGGTCACGCATGCAGCGCGTGCGGAAGGAGGCCGAGGCGCTGCGCCGCGGCCTGGGGATCGCCGAAGCCGCCGGACCATCGCGCAGCGCCTCGCGCGCGTGGAGCGTAGGCGCGGCCGACGCGATCGGCCTGCTCGTCGCGCTCGCATATCCAGACCGTCTCGCGCGCCAGCGGCCCGGCGAGCCGGGGCGCTACCTGCTCCGCAACGGTCGCGGCGCGACGTTCGCGGTGCCCCAGCCGCTCGGGGCGTCGCCGTGGCTGGCCATCGCCGACCTGGATGGCGACCCGCGGGAGAGCCGCATCTGGATGGCCGCAGCGATTTCGGACGGTGACGTCCGCGAGCACTTCACGGCGCAGGCGGAGGAGGAACTCGTGCGCGCGTGGGACGCGGCGCGGCGCGTGCTGCGGCTCTCCCGCGTGACGCGGCTTGGCGCCATTCCACTCAGCGAGCGACGCGTCGCCGCGCAGACGGGGGAGGAGGCCGCCACGGCGCTGCTCGAGATCGTGCGCGAGTCGGGGCTTGGCGTCCTGCGCTGGGACGAGCGTGCGACGCGCCTGCGCGAGCGACTCGCCTTTGCCGCGGCGTGCGATGTCGCGTACCCCGCGGTCGACGACGACTCGCTGCTGGCGGCGCTGGACGCGTGGCTGTTCCCCGCCCTGCTGGCCGCGGGCACGCTCGACGCGCTCACCCGGGTGGACATCGCCGACGCGCTGCTCGCGCGCCTGCCGTGGACCCTGCGCGAACGGCTCGACGCGCTCGCCCCTACGCACTTCACGGCGCCGAGCGGATCGCGACTTCCGATTGACTACGGCGACCCGCAGGCCCCAGCGGTGGCCGTGCGCCTACAGGAGTTGTTTGGTCTGGCCGAGACCCCGCGCGTCGGCGCCGGACGCGTGCCCCTCACCCTGAAGCTCCTGTCGCCCGCGCACCGGCCGGTGCAGGTCACGCGCGACCTCGCCGGGTTCTGGGCGCGCTCGTACTTCGACGTGCGCAAGGATCTCCGCGGCCGCTATCCGAAACACCACTGGCCGGAGAATCCCCTCGAAGCCACGCCGACCGCGCGCGCCAAGCGGCGCGGCGAGTAACGGCGACCGCCCGCGCCGCTAGATCCAGCGCCGCGTGGAGTCGAGGAGCCGCTGGTACGACGCGCCGAACTTGCGCTGGAGGAATGGCTCCTCACGCAGGACGACGCCCCAGTGCAGAAATGCCCAGGTGATGGGAAGCAGCGCCAGGTAGTACGGGTTCTGCCGCACGACACCGAGTCCCGCCATGATCAGGAGGAACCCGAGGTACATCGGGTTGCGGGTGAAACGGTACGGGCCGTCGCGCACGATCTCGCGCGGCGCTCGCCACGGCACCGCCGGGGTGCGGCGAATGACAAAGTGATTGTTCGCCCAGATGGCGAGCGCCGCGCCAGCAACGATGAGGAGCCAGCCGGGCACCGCCGGCAGGTTGAGTCGCACGTCGTAGACGAACCGCCTGGCGAGCTCGGCCAGCGCGATGGCGCTGAGCGGAAAGACCGGCGGCGGCGCCAGTAGTTTGGCGACTTCCTCCTTGGGGCGCGCGAGGAGCGCGATCTGCCCGCCGTGATACGCGAGATGCTGGACGACGCCGTCGAGCATGAACGCGTGGCTGTACCCGCGCTCGCCGACCGGCGCGTCGAGCGTCGCGTCCGGCAGCGCCTGCACACGCTGCGCAAGCTGCTCGACGGCGTCGCCGAGCGCGTCCACATCGGCGTGCCACTGCGCGTCGGTGAGCACGGATGGCGGCGTGAAGTTCTCCGCCTCCGTCGCGGTGGCGGCTGGGTCGTCGAAGCGGCGCAGCGGCACCTCCACCCAGAGGCGCAGGTGCCGCACGAGTTCCCACGGGGTGTGCGAGCCGCGCGCGCGCCGGTGCGCGGCCTGCGACGCGGTGAGCCGGGTGAGCACCGCGCGCAC